>PVMP01000112.1_pt1 | contig 276206 bp, 326 predicted proteins | sample 1853391 | NCBI WGS metagenome assembly PVMP01 (sample SAMN08533512, study PRJNA380276) | Human gut metagenome, whole genome shotgun sequencing project. | isolation source: participant 2, synthetic long reads | host: Homo sapiens | collected 2017
CCACGCTTTTAACGACCTATAAACACTGATAATATCTGCTTTTATAAGACAAAAACTATCTTAATTTTTTTCTAATTTAACTAATATCACCCTATATGTATCACACATACTGCGGCTACAACATAAAAATCCCCATCCAACGGATGAGGATTTTTCATTGATTTTAAAATAATCTATTTACTCTAACATCAGCTATTTATTTTGAAGTTGCTTGACCTAATTTAAGCTTTGTACTCTTCATTTTACCATTGTGAGTATAAGATACCAAAACTGTATCACCAGGGCTCTTAGCGTCAATTTGCTCTTTTAATTCTAACAATGTGCTAATATCCTTGCCATCAATTTGAGCAATTGTATCGCCTTCTACTAAACCAGCTTGTGCAGCAGGACCATTCGAATCAAGTTGGACAATAAGAAGACCTTCACCTTCATAGCTTACATTGTTACGTGCTGCTGTTTGACGATCTACAGCCCATACACCAATATAAGGACGTACAACCTTACCATTCTTAATAATAGAATCTACAACAGTCATAGCGGAGTTAATAGGAATGGCAAAGCCCATACCTTCAACGCCTTCTTTAGAGATCTTAGAGCTATTGATACCGATTAATTCACCATCTGCATTGATGAGAGCACCACCAGAGTTACCTGGATTGATAGCTGCATCTGTTTGAATCAATGGGAAGCGTTGCCCTTGATCATCAATAGTACGTGCTAAGGCACTGATTACACCAGATGTAACAGAGCCTTTAAACTCTAGGCCTAAAGGATTACCAATGGCGATAGCCGGTTCCCCTACTTGCAAGGAATCAGAGTCACCAATTTTTATAGGTTGAATATCCTTTGGTGGATCGATTTTAACAACAGCTAAGTCTGTTTGGGCATCTGTACCGATAACTGTACCTGTGACGGTAGATCCATTGGACAAGGAGACTGTAACCTCTCCATTTTTAGCACCAGCTACAACGTGATTATTTGTTACAATATGTCCATCATTATCAATCAATACACCAGAGCCTACACCCTCTCCAGCATAGATGGTACGGTTAAAGATATCCTTTTGGAAAACTTGTGTAGTAATTCCCACTACAGCTGGGCCAGATTCTTTTGCCGCTTGTACCACGTATGTATTACGCGTATCCGTAATAGGTTTTGTTTGCTTTGTTTGTTCTCGTACAGTCGTTTGATGTGTAACGGGATTACCAAAGAAATAGTATCCACCACCTACACCAATACCGAGGGCTAGCACACAGGCAATAATTGATTTCTTATATTTTGAAAAATTCATGCATATCTCCTTATATCATCTTTTAATGATTTCTTAGTGTTATATTCCTTATCATATAAACTGCCAATCGCAATCGAATACACACTGTAACAACAATGTAATATAGCAGTATATAGCAATATATAGCAGTATATAGCAATATATATCTACTTTCACCAAAATCAATTTTATAAAATCAATTTTTGATGAACCTATTATAGTACGCAAGACTTTACATTGCAAGATAACAATTTATTACATCTATTATAAAAATATAATTTCTATAAATAATATGTATCTCGTAATATGTTAAAAGCAAATCTAATTTAGCAAATCTAATTTCAAGACGATTCAACTGTAGAGAAATTACATAAAAACATATGTATATAAAAATGTACCATATAAAACATAAAGGGCATTCACTAGCCGTCGCTAGGAATGCCCTTTATGCATATAGTTTGAGAGTGTAAGGACTGTTGAGAGAGAGTATATGTGATCTAGATAAGTTGAGAGAGAACTTATTAAGAGAGAGAAGTTTAGTTGTTTCTTATCTAGAATCAAAAGTCAGCCTTACTTAGATAAGTATACATGGAATATCTAAACTATCAAAGGAAGTATATAAACAATTTTTAAATCTTTGATTATATCTATATAATAACTTCCTATAAACTCATATTTTATCAACAGCCACCAAAAACGTGAGCGTAATATGAAAGTGATTTCAGTTATCAAACAAATTTATAACCAACGCCCCATACAGTAATGATGTGCTTACTATCGGATGGATTATCTTCAATTTCTTCACGTAAACGGTTGATATGAACCGCTACAGTTGCATAATCACCATAGGAATCAAGGCCCCATACGCGAGAATATAATTCTTCTTTACTAAATACAATATCACGATTGCGCATCAAGAATTCTAATAACTGGAATTCTTTCTTTTTAAGGTGAACTTCTTTTTCGTTTACCCAAACTTTCATCATCTTAGGATCAAGACGGATTTCTCCAGATTGAATCGCATTGGTTTCCATAGCATCACGCTCTGTTAAACGCTTATATTGTGCTAACATAGCTTTGATTTTTGCAATCAATACAGATGGAGAGAATGGTTTTTCAATATAGTCATCAGCACCTACACCGAGACCACGGATTTTATCGATATCATCAAGTCGGGCTGTTACCATAACAATTGGTACACGAACCTTGTCACGAATTTGGCGGCAAACTTCAAAACCATCCATTTCTGGCAACATAACATCAAGGATGATAAGGTCTACAGGAGTATTTAAGGCAGCCTCAATACCCTCAGTACCATTAGTCATAATAGTTACATCATAACCTGCCACCATCAAATAATCACGCTCAATATTGGCGATATCCAAATCGTCTTCAATAATTAAGATATGTTCACTCATGATTCTTCTCCTTGTTTAGGAAATTCTAATATAATACGTAGACCATGTGGTCTTACATTTTCAATCACAACTCGGCCTTCAAAGATTTCCATAATTCGACGAATAATCGATAATCCAAGACCACTACCTTCTTGTGGATTCGTACGAGATGAATCTACACGATAGAATGGACGCATTAGACGTTCTAGAGATTCTGGTGGTACCCCTGGGCCATCATCACTGATAACACAGTATACAAAATCATCATCACTAGTTACATCAATAACACAATGACCAACATCGGCCATTTTATACTTAGCACTATTGTTCAACACATTTTGTAAAACTCGCTGTAACAATTGTGGGTTTGCATTAATGAAAGCATTTTCCGTTGCTATACGAAATTTAATTTCTAGACCTCTTGTTTGATAAGGAGCCAAATGATCTTCTACAAAATCACGTACATATTGACCGAGTTCAATTCGTTCAGATGGACGCGACTCTTTTTTATAATTCAAAGTTGTAATGAGGAATAACTCCTCTAACATCGAATCTAAATCATTAGCACGTTTCAAAATGATTCCCATGTAGCGTTTTTGTTGCTCTTCTGTTGGTGCTATACCATCGCGAACACCTTCTGCATATGCTTTAATCGCTGTTAACGGCGTTCGAATATCATGGGAAATCCCTGCTAGTAACTCTTTTTGTTGCTCCTGTTCCATTTCAATCTGACGATTGGCCATTTCTAAGGATTTTGTCATATTCTTAACATGAATCATGATAAAGCGTGTAACAAATCGGTTAATAGCAAAGAATGTAACAATAAAGAGTAATATAGCCACTACAATAATATAGAAGGAAACTGATTCCATTAAGCTATCACTACCATGAGTAGCGCGCTTTATAGCAATATGATATACGTAAGCATGACGCCCATCGTATTTCCGCATTTCATAGACAAACGTATTATTGGACTGATATACAATACCTTGTAATTCAGGGTTTACATCAATAAGACCAACAATAGCAGAAGCGCTATAGATTTGAGGATTACCATAGCTGTACACCATATTACCTTGATCTAGTACCTCTACATATACTTCCTTTGGATCAAGTAGACTATAGCTAGGCTTTACTAAGCTATCTATTAAGTTGTTTTCTAAACCATAAAAGGTAATTGTTTCAGTGATTCGACTGACACTTTTAAACTGTTGTTCCTGCTCAATACGCAAATAGTAACCGGCATTAGCCAATATGCGCAGACCTGTAAAGTATAGCAAAAATAAGATAATTGCTATCAAAATAGGCACTACAAAGAGCACAACATTGGATATCCAAATCCGTATTTGTAAATTCACAGGGTTACCTCAATATCATAAATATTAGATACTTCTTATAGTTTACGCTATTTTTAATACTTAAAGCAAGTATATTAATCAAAAAAATAATGTAGCTTTCATTTCTTATTCATTATCAGTTTATAATTAGCCGTTATTACGTGTGTTCTATATGTCTTTTATTATCTAGTGTTTTTAAATTTTAAATACAATCTACACGTATCCGGGTAATTAATTTCTATATAGCATGGGTAGTTTTTAGGACATCAAAACAAGAGCTGATGAATACTTTTTAAGCAAAAAAAAGAGGATTCCTAAGGAATCCTCTTTTACTTTTTAGATTAACGACGATTTGCATCGAAGAAGTTAATAGCAACTTCTGGGAACATAGCGTAAGTCAATACGTCTTCGTCAGTGATACCATTATAGCCTTTGGAAGCCAAATCTTGACGGTAACCATCCAATTCAGGTTCGATAAGATCTGCTGGACGGCAAGTGATAGGTTCTTCATCACCAATGATAGTGTGACGAATTTCGTCAGAAATTTTACCAGGCAACGCACCATATTTACCGCGTACAAGGTCTTTAACTTCGTTAGGAACCATTTTGTAACGGTCGCCCATCATAACGTTCATCATAGCCATTGTACCAACGATTTGGGATGTTGGAGTTACCAATGGAGGGTAACCCAAGTCTTCACGAACGCGTGGCATTTCATCCATAACGTCGAAGAAGCGATCGCCCATACCCATTTCGTTCAATTGGTTTTGAGTATTGGACAACATACCGCCAGGAATTTGGTAACGACGAACAGCTGGGATTACATCGCTAGCTGGTTTCAAGTTGAATTCTTCAGCGATTTGTTGTTTTACTTTACGGAAGTGGTCAACTAATGGAATGTATTTATCAAGGTCAAGACCAAGATCCCATTCAGTACCTTTGAACATTTCGATCATAGTTTCAGTAGCTGGTTGGCTAGTTGCATGAGCGAATGGAGAGATAGCAGTATCGATGATATCTACGCCAGCTTTAGCAGCTTCCCAGTATGTAGTGCTTGCAAGACCGCAAGTGAAATGGCTGTGCAAGTCGATTGGCAATTCACCAAAACGTTTTTTGAATGTGGAAACCAAATCATATGCATCAGCAGGTCCTAACAAACCGGACATATCTTTGATACAAAGGGAATCAGTACCCATTTCTACCAATGTTTCAGCTACTTTCAAGAAGCTTTCAGTTGTATGAACTGGAGAAATAGTGTATACCATTGCGGATTGAACGTGTGCGCCTGCTTTTTTGGAATATTTAATAGCAGCTTCCATGTTACGAGGGTCGTTCAATGCGTCGAAAATACGGATACGGTCAATACCATTTTTTACAGCAGCTTTACAGAATGCTTCCACTACATCATCAGAGTAATGTTTGTAGCCCAACAAGTTTTGGCCACGAAGTAACATTTGTAGTGGTGTATTTTTTACATTAGCTTTTAATTTGCGAAGGCGTTCCCATGGATCTTCATTCAAGAAACGAAGACAGCTATCATAAGTAGCGCCGCCCCAACATTCAAGAGCTTCATAACCAATTTCATCTAAAAGGCCAAGCACTGGTTCCATTTGTTCATAACGCATGCGTGTTGCCAAAATAGATTGATGACCGTCACGAAGAACGGTTTCGCAGATTCTTAATTTTTTAGCCATGTTAATCCTCCAAATCGAAATAGTTTTGTGTATGTAATTTTATACATCCACCACACAACTATCTCATACCTATTTTTTTACGATTTTTGTAGAACTTGCTCACACAGGCAAATACTCTACAAATCGTTAAGACATACTTATATTAGACTACTTATAGAATTCTTTGTCAACAACCACATTATGCAATTTACTCATGATTTCATGTGTTCTTTTATGATTTTTTCGTGATGGAACTCACAATAAAGTGCTAAAAAGCTAGAGTTTAACGTGTATTTTTAATCAAATCTTCTTCTTATTAATTGCTCTTTTTAATGAGAAACAAAAATTTATTTCGTAATAATTTTTAGTTATTATTTATCAGCTTTCAAAGTATATCGGTATTTATAAATCTAGTAATTCGACAATCATCGGTACACTTATAACCTTATCAATTTTATTGATAATAACCCCCGTATTTCTACATTTTATAAATATACAAAAGAACCTACCTTTTATAGGTAGATTCTTTTACTAAATGCTCTTTATCATATTATTTTTCAGGTTTTACCTTTTTAGGTGCTGTTTCAAGAACAATATTTTTACCATCTCTTTTGACTTGGATAGAGAAGTCTCCTTCCCCTTCTTTAAAGTATTCCATCTTAATGTCGAGCAACATTTTACCAATTAATGTTTCTACCTTCTCTGTAAGGAATTCACGATAAAATGCATCTTCCTTTTGTTTTGGACTTTGATGTACTACAGGTTTCTTTGCAGAACGTTCCATATCTAGCATAGTATCTTCAAAATTTTCAGTATCTTTAAAGTTTTTCATCATATCCGCATCGGATAAACCTTTTTGAATTTTAAACTTTGCCATGTTTATCTCCTATCAATTCGAAAATCGCCTTTTTCACTCTTACGGAGTCAATACCAGACATACAATATTGATCAGGCTTAGGACAGCGTCGTTTACGACAACCTAAGCAATCTAACTCATCATTAACAAGAACCTTAAAGTTTCCCGTTAATGGACCCCACAGTTTAGGATCCGTAGGGCCAAATAATGCTACTACTGGTTTATTTAAAGCCAATGCAATATGTAATGATCCTGTATCAGCAGTCACTACTACATCGCAACTTTCAATTAAAGCCCCTACCTCTTGAAGTGTAGTTTTCCCCAGCATATTTAGCATAATTTTATCAAGGCCATCAGCTGTTAAGGAATCCATTAATGGTTTGTATTGAGTAACCTCCTTTGGACCACCTAAACAAACAAAATTAGCTCCATACTGAAGGGATTTAATAAGAGAATACCATTTCTCTTGAGGCCACTCTTTCGTCGCCCAGGACGTGCCTAACACAAGACCTACACGTAGTGGCTTTTCTACTTCGCTACGCTCCAAAAATGTGTCATAACTAATTGATTTCCACTGTTCTTCTGCCCAAACATGCAAATTAGGTGGCACAAAAAAGTCCATGTGGTATAGCTTTTTACCAGTTACCCCATTTGCTATACAAGGTTTTACATTATCCTCAGAAACAGCACTGGATACATTTAGGTCACTATGCTCTGTAACAGCAGTATTCAGTAATTCTGCTACCTCTATATATCGCTTAATAACATGATCCGTACTTGGCTTTGCTTTGTAGTTTGTAAACAGCCAATTTAGTTCTTTTGTACCACCAAGGCCAAGGCGAATAGGTGCACCTGATGCTAATAAAACGAGCCCTGTTATGAGTCGCCCTTGTACATCCACAGCCACATCAAATTTATATGGTTTCAACTTATCTCTAAGCTCCCACCACATGCGCCACATCGTTGGAATATGTAGTTTTTTAGAATGTGCTTCGTATTCATCCCGTTCCCATGGAATGATTTCATCTACATAGGGATTGTTCTTTAAAAGTTCTACCATACTAGGTGTTACAATCCAATGGAGCTTTGCCTCTGAATAGTGTTCTTTAATCCAGCGTGCTGCAGGTGTAGCATGTAGTATATCGCCTATGTAGCTGAGTCGTACAAATAATATATTCATATATATCCTTTTAGTACAAACTAGTATAGGAATAAAGCCTTTATAATGAATCATTATAAAGGCTTTTTCTTAAGATTTCTTTTTGCTATCACTAGAAGATTTAGAAGATGTATCATCTTCTGTTACCTTCGTAGTTTCGTCACTACCATCCTTAATGATAGTTTTTACATCAGACAATGTTAATTCATTGAATGTTGTTGGATGATTGTATTTATAAACTGGTTTGAAGCCTACACCGAGTTTACCAGTGTAAACAGTTAAGGCATTGTTATCCTCATCAACACGAGCAATATAGATAGTTTTATCCATATCAACACCGATTAAGCGGAATCGTCCTGGTGGGTTGATAACACGCCAACCACCTTCAATACCATTAAACATGAAGATATCCCCAGTCTTGGCATTATCATAGAAGAATCTATCTTCATCATAGAATACGCCAATATGACCAATATCTGTAGCTTGCATATAAACGCGACGCGTATCATAGTTAGCATCAGTACGATAAATGCGATATGCGTGTTCTTGAACCTTTACCTTCATATAAACAACGTTTGTCGCTTCAGAATACGCAGCATCTACGATTTTACTGTTACGAGGCAAATCTTCAAGTTTAGTATCTACTTCATGTTCAGGATCATCCGCATTGAGACGAGCCATAACAACCTCTCTAGAGTCATATAGACCCATGATAGCATAGTTACGGTCAGGCATCCAACTAAAGTAACTAATAGAACGGCCCTTCAAATCAATCGTTGTAGGCTTGCTTTCATTAGCCTTATAAATTTTTAAAGAGCTTTCAGTAACAACCGCCATGAACTGACGGTCATAAGATACATATTTAGTTCCTTCCTTTACATCAGGAAAGTTCTTAGTATCATCCTTTGAAGCACCAGCCACATTAAAATCCGTAGTCGGTGCAAACATATATTGATCAAGGTATAGGTACACCCCACCTTGCAGAAGAATACCTACCGCAAAGGCGCTCAGTACACGCGTAAAAGGTTTCATGTGTCCTCCTATTTCACGATAAACGCCGTTGGGATCATGCGTTCCCCTAACAAATCGGCTGGTTTGTTTACTACTTTACCATTGAGGTATAGCGTAGAACTAGAACCACCATCTAAATTCGCTGCAATATAGCAACCTTTTTCATAGAGAATATCTTGTACGTCACGTAATGTAGCGCCAAGAGAATAACCTGGTTGACGACCATCAATTACGAGGAATAGTACTGTACCATCTTTCTTTTGACCGATAGCAGTACGTGGACCTACGCCCCAGCCGCCATCGCCTTCAGTAATCATCTTCTTACCATCTACGATAAGAGGTGGGCCAAAGGTAATACCTTCCATGGCTTTCATATCACCAAGTTGTGTTTTGTCATAGTTACCTGCAATAAGGTTACCAGATTTAGAGAAGCCTACAAAGTCTACCGCTTCCTCAGGTCCTACATCTTTACCGATGACATATTCACCATCATGCAAGATAAAGCCATATGGCAAACGGCCTGTACCAGTACCATTAGGATCGTGGAAACCACCGCCATTGATAGCAGCTACCGCATTATTCATCTTCGCAATATTACTTGTAGTATCGCCTTTTTCTTGAATATTAGCAGCTGTACCGACTTCAATACGACGAGGATCTGGAATTTCAAGAATATAGCCTACATAACGAGCAGACTGAATTTTTTCAAGGTTTAAACTCTTATCTTCACGAGCATTAAACTTGAACAAATCTTGGCTTTTAACAACACCAACAGTGCCCAAAATAGATTGCAATTCATCTTCACTGAATAGCCATGTAATGTAATGAGGATGGCGAGATTGCAATATGGCACCAATAACGGCGCGCTTTACATTATTAAACGGTCCAAAGAGCACCACGAATGGTGAGGTTACAACGGTAAAAAGGAACACCATGATGATGAACTTTACCCAATTCTTTTTGAACAATGTATTTCTCCTTATAAATCAGTGAAATGTTCAGTGCTAATGCGTTCTTCAAAATGTTTGATATCAACAGCATTACCAACCCAGACACGCAAAATGTTATATGGATTATCACCTGTATGAGCCCAGCCAGATTTCATGGCCATACTCATTTTAATGCCTGCTTTTTTAGTGGCAGCATCGGTGAATTCATTTTTATCTCCATAAGGATAGCAGAACCAAGGATTATCCTTGATACCTACTTCTTTCGCGAGGGCTTCTTGAGCCTTTGTAATATTTTCTATTTGTTTAGCTTCAGACAACTGGCCCATTTCGATATGTTGGAACCCATGATTAGAAATGGTGATACCATTCTTATGCATTTCACGAATTTGATCCCAAGTTAACCGAGTGCCTACATCGCCAGGATTGATAAACACAGTGGCTGCAAAACCATACTCTTTCATGATTGGATACACGATAGAATACGTATCTGCATAGCCATCATCGAAGGTTAATACAACTGGTTTTTCAGGTACTGCTGCACCATTTACGACATAGTCATATAGTTGATCCATCGTTAGTGGATTATAGCCATTATCTTTGAGGAACTTCATTTGTTCTCTGAATAAATCCTCACGAATAACCGCATCATTATCTTTATCGTCGCCAATTTTATGATACATAAGAACAGGAATACCCGATGGATGTACCATTTTGACTTCTTTTACTGGTGGCGCTGAACTAGTGGGCTCTGTTTTTTGTGAAAGCAGTCCACATCCTGCTAAAACCATTGTCAATGCGACAACTAATAGTGTTACCAATGGAATCCGTTTCATAGGTCCTCCTCTATTAGAACACAATTATATACAGAATATTATAACATTTCTATGAAGATTAGTAAAAAACTAACGCTTTACTAGTACCTCATCAATCGATTTTATAGGTCTAGGATACATAGGCTCATCTGGAATGCCTATGCCAATGATTACCTGTACATCTAAATCCATTCTATCCATTCCTACAAAAGAATAATATTTAAACTATTACAATTGTCATATTGTAATACTCTCAATAATGCTTTAATATTTTAATTATATACTATATAGCGTAAACTATACTATTTAAATACACAGAGGATTTACCATGAAAAAACGTCTGACTCTCATACAAATGGATGTCCACGTAAACGACGTAGAATATAACTACAATCGCGTTCAAGAATTATTAACTCAATCTCTATCTGAAAGTCCAGATATTATTGTATTACCTGAAACCTGGAACACTAGCTTTTATCCATCTACAGATTTAATCAATATCGCCGATAATAATGGGGACCGCACAAAAGCCTTATTAAGTGCATTCGCTAAAGAACATAATGTAAATATTGTGGGCGGATCTGTAGCAGTTGCAAAAGACAATCTCGTATTTAATACATCCTATGTTTACAACCGAAACGGTGAACTTGTAGGAGAATATTCCAAGATGCATGGCTTTAGCCCTGCAAAAGAAGACAAATACTTTGCTAGTGGTACTCATACAACTCATTTTGAACTCGACGGAATCCCTTGCAGTACTGTCATTTGTTATGATATCCGTTTCCCTGAGCTGGTAAGAATGGCTGCATTGCCAGGTACAGAATTATTATTTGTGCCTGCTCAATGGCCTACGATGCGTTTACGTCATTGGCAAGTACTCAATGAAGTACGAGCCATAGAAAACCAACTCTTCGTCTGTGCCGTAAACGGCTGTGGCACAGTAGGCCGCGTTCAAAGCACAGGTCACTCTGCCGTCTATGATCCATGGGGCACGAACCTCCTCGAAATGGATACAAACGAAGGCATTGCTTCCATAGACATCGACCTCGCTGTAGTCGAAGACATTCGTAACAAAATTAATATCTTTAGAGATCGCAAACCTGAACTCTACAACCTATAACAAAAAGTACATTATGAAGGCACATTGTTTTAACTACCATCTTAAATAATACATATATAGATGGTCTGCGCATAAAACAATGTGCCTTTTATTTTTATTGAGCTGTATGTAAGAAATAGATGACTCTAGTTTGTTCTGGATTAACGGCCATACTTTAAAACTCAATAAGTTTCCACATATCTTCTGGAACTTGTTCTAGAGGTTTATTTTTTGCCATAGCGTCTTTTAGAATATCAATCGTATCTTGTACTTCTTGTTTATCCTTTGTATTTGGATCGTGTAGAACGACACGGTTTAAAGAGTCTTGTCCAAATTGTTTTAAGTATTCTTTTTCTACTTGATTAAGTTCACGACGTAAGTATTTCATAGTATATCCTCTATTTGTAAATATCTTTTCTGTGCCCCACTTCTAAGGCTAAAATAACACATCTACCGTCATTAATATCAGCTATCCCTCTATAATTACCAATGCGATAACGCCACAGCCCTGTCTTATTACCTGTCAATGATTTTCCTGAGTACCTAGGGTTTTCTACATCATCTATATTTTTTATGAGCCAATTAAAAAGATAGCGTTGCATTGATTTATCTAATTTAGAAAATTGATTGTCAAACCTATTAGAAAATTCAAGTTTATAAGCCATATTTTGCACGCATTTCCGCTACAGAATAGGTAACTGGATCTTGCTTATATTCTGCTAATGCTTTTTGACCTACCTTAAGATCAAATTCATCTTCAATCTTTTCTAATAAAGCCTTCTTAAAGAGAGTAGAAAGTGTTTCATCCATAAACTCGGCATATGTTTTAAATAACTCTTCTTCTTGTTCATTTAAACGGACTGAAATATTTGCCATATAAAGCACCTCCTTATGTAATACATTGTATTACATAAGGAGGTTTTAGTCTATTCCTTAAACTCACAAACAGCTGCATTTTAATAAAATTTTATATTTAAAAAATTAGAGAATAAAAATGATTTATGGATACATAATACTATAGATTTAATTACGCAAATTAGGCATACAAAAAAGGCACACCACCCTTCTCTCGTCTCTCAGCGGCATGCCTTTTTATGTATATAGTTACTCTCGAACTATATCGTATGTCAGTCTGGCTAACTCTCTCTAAATCCCTTTAACGACACGCCAGTATGTCACCTTTAATATACAATTATAAAATAACTTTGTCAATATTTTATAAAAATTTTATCTTTTTATTTGCCAATAAATACTTGCAAAAGATTTATATAAATTATAATATTAATAAATTTTATGACATCAACGCTTAATTTACTACCATTAATCATTTACATAAATCGTCTATAAATGGTATTATTAGCAGTGCACTAGAATTTGGTTATTATGAAAGAAAGGTAATAACTATGTTTTCATTTCTACAACCAAAAGAGGCAAAACCATCGGTTCCACAGAATATGATTATGAATTTATATTACAAATATAGATTTCAATCTCTAGCCGGTATATTTATTGGTTACGCTGCGTACTATATCGTTCGTAACAACTTTGCCTTATCAACTCATTTTTTATCAGATATCTTACACATGAGCAAAACGGAAATCGGTTTGCTATCTAGTGGTATGCTTATCGCCTACGGTCTAAGTAAAGGCTTCATGAGTAGTCTTGCTGACAAAGCTAGCCCTGCAAAATTTATGGCTTTCGGTCTTATTTGCTGTGCAATAATCAATATTTTTATGAGCTTTGCCGACAGCCTCGCTTTCTTCTTAGTATTAGTAGTTCTTAATGGTTTTTTCCAAGGCTTTGGTGTAGGCCCATCCTTCATCACACTCGCTAAATGGTATCCAAAACAAGAACGTGGTCGCTTTGGGGCAATTTGGAATATCTCCCATAATCTTGGTGGCGGTATCGTAGCACCAATCGTAGCTGCTGCGTTATACTTCACCACTACTGATCACTGGCAATTAGGCAGCTACGGTATTCCTGCAATTATTGCGATTGTAGTAGCTGTTATTATTGGCTTCTTGATTAAAGAAAGTCCAGAACGAGAAGGCTTACCACCAACTAGTGAAATCATTGCCGATACAGCTCATAAAGCACATAGAAGTGCAGAAGCACCTCACCTAAGCACAAGACAAATTTTTGTACAATATGTATTAAAAAATAAAAATGCTTGGTATGTGTCTCTAGTTGATACATTCGTTTACATGATTCGTTTCGGTATGCTTACATGGTTGCCTATTTACTTATTACAAGTAAAAGGCTTCTCTAAAGCAGAAATGTCCATCGCATTCTTATTCTTCGAATGGGCAGCCATTCCTTCTACAATTTTTGCAGGTTATATTTCCGATAAATTCTTTAAAGGTTATCGTATGCCACCAGCAATCATTGCAGTAAGTATTATCTTCTTCTGTATCTTTGGCTATTGGCAAAGTGAATCCCTATTATGGGTTACATTCTTTGCTGCTGTCGTAGGTTGCTTAATCTACATTCCTCAATTCTTAGCATCTGTACAAACTATGGATATTGTACCTCCATTCGCTGTAGGCTCTGCCGTTGGTCTTCGCGGCTTCATGAGTTACATCGTCGGTGCCAACCTTGGTACAACACTATTCGGTGTGTTAGCAGATAAATTTGGTTGGAATGCAGGTTTCTATCTCTTGTTGGTAGCATGTGTTCTTTGTGTTACATTCTGTGTACTTGCACACTTTGGCGCAAAAGAATTAGATGCTAAAGAAGCAGAACTTGAACAATTACAACCAGCTGAAGCAAACAGCTAACAACTAAATTCTAGAGCAAACCAAAAGGTAGCAACATATATTGTTGCTACCTTTTATTTATTCTTAAAGAAATTTGCCAAAATCCAAATAATTGGCCCTATAAATCTCACCTTCTTAACAGTATCCATTTTATCTAGAATAGGCTTAGTTATCTCTGCATTACTTTCAAGCAACACATATTTTTTATCAACATAAACGCCTTTGGAATACTCTGTCGTATGAACCCGTTTTTCAATAGTAAGTATATGAGTACCATTATCATCTTTATACTCTTCATAACGAGAGACAGCACCAATATCTATATCCCCTCTTGTACCTATTGCCATCTGATAACTTCGATGAACTACGTTCATATCAGATGGTATTACTTTGCCACATAACTTTGTAAACTGATATACATCATGTTTTCCATTCCAACTGATCCAAAACTCAGCATTATTCTTATGTTTAACCAGCTTATACTTATACCAAATTCTCCTATGAGTATCAATGTAACGAATTTTGCCTAGGATCGTATATAACTCATTTCGGATACGCAATGTATCGCCATAGTTAAATTTCATAAAACACTCTCATTCCCAAAACAATATATATTATTAGTTACTATGATTGTACACATAATATGAAATTCTGCCTAGATGGATATAGTAAAAAGGACCTACAGTAAACTGTAGGTCCTTATATCTTGGTGCGGTTGGAGGGACTTGAACCCTCACGAGCGTACGCTCACCACCCCCTCAAGATGGCGTGTCTGCCATTCCACCACAACCGCATGGAATACAAATGGTGCCTCAGGACAGAATCGAACTGTCGACACACGGATTTTCAGTCCGTTGCTCTACCAACTGAGCTACCGAGGCACGTTTTTTTGTAAAAAAAAATGGCGACCCCGATCAGATTTGAACTGACGATCTTCGCCGTGACAGGGCGACATGTTAACCGCTACACCACGGGGCCGCGTATCAACTCTCGTTGACTACTCGTATATATTAACATGAGGTAACCTACTATTGCAAGTACTTTTTTCTAATTTTTTGATGAATTTTTCTAAAATATGTGAAATTTAGAACTATCTACTAAAAATCGCAAATATTAGCCATTTATTTTCAGTATGCTTGAATATACTTCAAATTATGCCTATAATCATAGAAATTAAAATCACCATCACCTATAAAACGGATGCTTTTCTGATTTGTGACTTTGTCACGAACCAGCTTAAGGATAATAATAAAATTGGCACCTAAAATTCTACAAGGGAACTTTAGGTGCCAATTCAAATATAACTATACTAAATTAATTATTATATAGTATTTCTACAGATATGATACTAATTATAAATGATCCCAAGGACCGTCACGCAAGTCTTGTTCCCAGTAATACTCAACCTTCATATCACTGCGTTTAACCTTATCAAACATCTTAGAACGTGCCGAAGTCATCACATTTTCACTATGTTTACCACCAAAGTACGCATATCTAGACTTACCTAAAGTATACATAACAGATACATAAGGTTCCACAGAGCTAATATTACTTTTACCAATTCCTAAGTCTACAGAGATATGAGGCGTCACATTCATTTTAGCGCCTACCTTTAGCCCATGTATGGATTGCCACTTATGTTGGTCAATATAGAACATCTCTGTTGGATGTTCTCCTGGTGCTTTTGTTTTCCAATGATATCCTTCCACATAACTAGATAGCCAACGAGCATTCTTATAATCTCGTGTATACCGTATATCAAAGCCATCCAATACATGTTCATAAGAATATCGGGGTGTTCTACGAATACCATCAGGTGGTGTACTAAAGCTATCATGGAAAATTATTGCCCGTGGTACTTGACGCAAAGGTGTGTTAATGTCATAAGGTCCCACCTTTTTTTCTGATAGTCCATGGTATACATTGACACTAATCGTATTTAGACCAGCTACATATTCTAATCCTGCACTAATACGAGAAAATTTATTCTTAAAAGCATAGTCATAGAATACATTGGCACCGACGTAGGCATGCTCATGTGTACTAAGACGACGATAGCCAATACCAGCAGTACCGACAACACCAAGAGTATCATGTTCTACTACTTCACCTTTATCAATATAACTTCCTTGACCGTCAATTCTTCCAAGATCTGCGTCCGACCCATTCCAATATGTAGTAGTGGAAACTTTTTCGCCACCATTACCATCTAAGCGACCTTGTACAAACACCACGGATTTTCCATCTTTACCATATTGTTTTATGGGTTGTAATGTTTCTATAAAATACTTTGAGTTCATTTTCTGCTTAGAGTTATGATTCCGGTAATGAAATCGTGAATCATAGCTTAGATTATTATCGGTCATTTGTTTATTAGGCATTGCATAATCATGATAAGAATCTTCCTGAGTCCCTTTGAAACCAATACCTATATCCGTACGATCCATCCAGCTTGATTGAACATTTTCCCCATTATCCTTATCTGCTGCTAATGCGCATGTAGCAAAGCTACACGTTAAAGCCGTGCATACTAAAGATTTGATAATAACCCTTTTACTAACCATAATCTACCCCTCTTTTATATGAAAATTTCATGAAAGATACTTTTATTATATATCCTTTAGTCAACTAAAGCAATAATATATCTTATCCACTTTACAGCATATATATTCTTTATAGTTTATTAGTGCATATATTTGAAAGTTCTATTATTTTAAGTATCACTAATTAATAATTATAGTGAAGGACCTTTGACTATGATAAAATAAATATATATTATATAAATAATAAGAATGTAATATAAAATACTTTGGAGCAATACAATGAAATCAAAATCACTTATAACCATCTTAATTATTGCTATTGTTGGCGCCTTAGCAGCTGCGTGGTATTTCATGTGGTACATTCCCCACACACCAGCTTATACATTAAAAATTATCCATCAAGCCGTACAAGATAAAGATGCAGATGAAGCCTTACGTCATATAGATACGAAATCTATCGTAAAAAATATATTAGAACGGGAAGGCAATAAATATATAGATACATCCAATCCATTTGGCAAAGCTACTATTGCAGCAGCCAAAACATTTGGTCCATCTTTAATTGAAGATGTGATGAGAAAATATATTGAAGATCCAGATAGCTTTAAATCTCAGCCACTACAACAGATACTAACAATACGGCTCAAAGTGATGACAACATGTCCATGGTCGATCGCTTGTAGATGGTCGTCTCTTCAAAGAGCATGATGTAGAGGTTAAAAATATCAAATCTGAAGACGACGGAGATACAGCTACCGTAACAGTAACAATCCAAAACAATAAAAAAAATATGACAAAAGATATACGAGTTTTAATGCGTCACTTAGGTGATGGCACATGGGTTATTTACGATATTCCAGACATGGAAGACTTATATACAGTAACTCGTAAGTAAAAAGTAATTATTAAAACATACAAAACCCAAAAAGGACAGTAGATACTGAAATAGTATGTACTGTCCTTTTATCATTGCCTATTATCTATTGCTTATTACCTATTCTATTACCGATCAAAGTCCACAATAGCCAATGTTACGGTTACTTGGGAAATAAGTCGCTCTGCATCATCTAGCATATCAAAGCGCCATACATGGGATGTCTTCCCTTTTACTAGTAATGTGCCGTGAGCTGTTAAGGCCCCTTCACATCGTACAGGGCGCAAGTGATTGGCCGTAACGGATTGACCTACGCCAAATTTATCCGGTCCAATGAGTTCGTTACTCATCATGCCGGAATGATTTCTGCAAAGGCCAAGGTGGCACCACCATTTAGATAACCTTGCGGTTGCTTGTGAAAGTCGCCTAAGTTCATTTTTGCAATGCATGTAGTATCGCTCGTCATACGAGGTGCTTCAATTTGTAAGGATTCTATTAAATTCATAGTGTTCGTTTCTCCACACAATACGCTTCTAGTCTATCATCAAAGACGGTTACACCTAGTCCATCTCCATCAGGAACGTGCATAACGCCATCCTTAAAGGTTAAATCTGGATAGATGAGATCTCGTTCAAAATATCTATTAGAATCAGATAGGTCTCCTGCCATATAGGAATCACCTAGAGCCGCTAGTTGAGCGTGCAACATTTTAGAAATGCCCGACTCTACCATGCTACCCACCCAATACGGAATATGACATTCTCTACAAAGATTAATAGCTGCCTTAGTAGGTACGAGACCACCCATACGGCCTACTTTTATGTTGAGTACGTCAATCAGTCCATACTCAATAGCATAGGATAAATCGTCATAGCCCAAGATGGACTCATCTAAACAGATAGGCGTTTCAATATGCCAATCATCGTTATTAAGGCGTTCCCACTTCCACTCCTTATAGGATTGAAGCGTTGTTATAGCAAAAGGCTCTTCTATACAAGCTAACTTCAAATCGTTAAATTGACGGACCTTATCAATATCATCATAAGAATAGCTTTGATTCGCATCGGCTGCCAAGACTAAATCGGGATAATGCTTACGTACTAAGGCCGCCCGGTCATAGCCGTCTGTAGGATTCACCTTTAACTTGATGCGCTTACAACCATTCGCCACATGAACTTCTACAGAATCTAGCAATTGTTCCATCGGTACATCACCGATAACAACACCACTTTCAATGGTATCTTGTAAGGGTTGCCCCATAATATAAGAAACAGAGTTCACACCCAGTCTCTCACAATGAAGATTGATAAGGGCATTTTCTAAGGCAGCAATGGTCATAGGCATATGATCTCGATTTAGCCAGAACTGCAACTGACGCACATAGGTCATAAGCGGCTTAGGCCGCATCATACGCAAATTAAAGATATAATCATCTACTAATGTTTTCCAACATGTATCTACGGTTTCCGCTGTATAGAATGGGTCTGTGAAAGCTACACACTCACCATAACCGACATAACCTTGTTGGTCCTCGATGCGAATGACGATCGGTCTCTCGTTCTTTTACTTCACCTTTGGCAGTTTTAAAGTTAAACTTTAACGGCAATTTAAGACGATATGTAGTTATACTTTTAAAGTTTAAAATATCATTCATAAGCGCCTCAATCTTCTAAACGTAGTTCATTACGCACAATTTTACCTGTGCCATTACGAGGTAATGCAGGTAAAATTTTTACATATTTAGGGACTTTATACTTCGCCAAAGACTTAGTCATAAAGGATAGAATTCATCTGCAGTCATGCTTTCACCATCGTGAAAAGCCACAAAGAGCGCTGGTACTTGCCCCATTTAGGATCAGAAACAGGTACAACGCACATTCCTTCACCGCCGGCAATGTATAGACTAAATCCTCTAATTCCTTAGGATAAATATTTTCTCCACCAGAAATGATGAGGTCCTTACGGCGATTCAGAATATATACGAACCCATCTTCATCAACATAGCCGATATCATCGGTATTAAGATCACCATCGATAGGTTCCTTGTCGATATACCCAGTCATAACCATAGGGCCTGTCAAATGAATTTCCCCTACTCCATCCGCATCAGGATTATCAATGCGAACCTGCATCCCTGGTAATGGTCGGCCTACGGAATCTCGTTTATGAGGGTAATCCAATACGGAGAAAGTCACGCTTTGACTAAAGGTTTCCGTCATGCCATAGGTCTTGTAAATTGGCAGCGATTTCTTTTCACAAGCATCGATGAGAGCCATAGGAATGAACTCGCCACCTAGCAAAATAACACGTAATGTATGATGTGTAATCTTCGGTTCTAATTGAGTCAAAATTGTAGGCACGAGAGACATCATATTGATTTTCTCAGATTCAATGAGTTCTAAAACCTTTATCTCATCGTATTTAGGCAATATAGTATAGCCGTACCATTATAAAGGGACCGCATCAAGATAGATAGACCACTTACATGGAACAGAGGTAATACCATAAGCCAATTATCTTTTGCGGTTTTACCTAACACCTCTTGAGACGCTTGTACATGAGCTCTAATTTGCCCCCATCGAAGGGGTACTGATTTAAACTGACCTGTTGTAGCGCTAGTGTTCATAATAGCTGCAATGTCTGTATCATTAAATGTCCAATCAAAAGTATCTTCTAAAACTCGGTCAGCTAGAATAGTTTCTAGAGGTTCAAACTCAATAACACACATTGAATCAGGCAGTTGATTCCGTCGGTCTTGACTATGTAAAACGGTAGTAACACCTAATTGTTTCAATTGGTTTTCTATCTCATTAGGCTTAAGATGTACATTAAGTAATAGTACCTCTTTATGAGCTACATAGCTGCCAATACATAGATTGCCATAGTCACAGAGTTGTCCGATAAAATGGCCACACGGGAGCTTTCAAGAGGTAGCAATTCACTAGCCACATGAAGCACACCGCCATATATATCCTTATAGGTATATTCATTTATACATATGCGATTAGGATAGTGCTTAGCGCCATAACGTAACCAGTCCATCGTCTCACCTCGTATCCAAAGATAATGCCTTATGATTAATGATTAATAATCACAGATATTACAAGAAAGGCGCCTCATATAGAGGCGCACTTGTCATTTTTACAATACATTCCATCCCTAGTACTAGACTAGTACCTCTATTCCTATTAAGGGAATTTAGGGAATTGTTTGAAGTTCGGTTTACGTTTTTCTTTGAACGCATCACGGCCTTCTTTTGCTTCATCGATTGTGTAGTACATCAATGTAGCGTCGCCTGCGAATTGTTGTAAGCCTGCAAGACCATCAGTATCAGCGTTGAATGCACCTTTCAACATACGCAATGCCATTGGGGACAATTCAAGAATTTCGTTACACCATTGAACTGTTTCTTCTTCCAATTTGTCGAATGGTACAACACAGTTAACCATGCCCATTTCATAGGCTTGAGCAGCTGTGTATTGACGGCAAAGGAACCATACCTCGCGAGCGCGTTTATGACCGATCATGCGAGCCAAGTAACCTGCCCCATAACCAGCGTCGAAGGAACCTACGCGAGGACCAGTTTGACCAAATTTAGCATTTTCAGAAGCAATGGTAAGGTCACATACGATGTGCAACACATGACCGCCACCAATAGCAAAACCGTTAACCATAGCGATAACAGGTTTTGGGATAACGCGAATTAAACGTTGCAAATCAAGAACGTTCAAACGAGGTACATTATCTTCGCCTACATAACCACCATGACCGCGTACGCTTTGGTCACCACCGGAGCAGAATGCTTCTTTATCTTCACCTTGACCGTGGTTTGCACCAGTCAATACAATTACGCCTACTTCGTTATCTTCACGAGCTACTGTGAAAGCATCGATTAACTCCATAACAGTTTTAGGACGGAACGCGTTACGTACCTGTGGGCGATTAATAGTAATCTTTGCAATGCCATTATATGTTTCGTAAATTACATCTTCATAATTACGATCCAATACTTTCCAATCAAATTTGCTCATGGACTTAACCTTTCTTCTGTAAAAAATCTAATACCGCTTGTTCAAACATCTGCGGTTTTTCTATATGTACATTATGCCCCGCCCCTTCGACGATGACATGTTTAAAGTTTGGCAACTTGCCAAATACATCTCTTCCTATTGTAGTATATTTTGTATCTAATGCGCCACTCACATATAAGCCTTCAACAGAGAATTTTTCTAATTTATCCCCCACATACGGCATGACACCTTGACCTGAGCCACGCAAGGTACAGGCTAAGGCGTACGTACTATTATTGGAACGACGTAGATAGATTAATTCCTCTACGCCCTCTGAAAGTTGTTTTTGACTTTCAAAAATAGGAGCCTCCGCCCAACGTGTAGCAAACCAAGCGCCATCATGGTCTTCGATGCGAACTGCTAAGTCTTCATCGGCCTTACGACGCTCTGCTCGCTCATCATCAGATGCGATACCTACAGAGCCACTTTCAAGGATAAGCCCTTTGATTTCACTTTCATATTCCAAGGCATAAGAAAGCGCTATGCGGGCCCCCATGGAGTAGCCCATGAGGTAATATCTATCACCTACCATATGATAAATAACGGTATGCAAATCCTCTATCATTTGGGGAATTGTATAAGCCTCACCCTCTTCAGGGATATCGGAATCACCATGACCAATCAAATCGATACGGATTAAACGATAGCCTGGCAAGTTAATGGAATCCCAAGTATAACTAGATTCTGAAAATCCATGAAAACATACGATAGGCTCCCCATCGCCTACCACAGTCAAGCCATAGCGATAGTCGCCCAAATCAAAATACATACGTTGCGCGGGATTGCGTAGAGCATTATCTACAATACTGCAAAAATACTGACTCATAGTAATGCCTCCATATCAACTGAAACCTTCGTATATTTTTTATGCAATTCTCTGCTATATTCCCTATTTGTAGGAATTTCAATGATATGAACGCCTGTTTCTTGACTAACATTAGCCAATACAGAACTCAACTCATCGGGGCTGGAGATTTTAGTATAGTCACAGCCATAGAGTTTGGCAGCTCCACTGTAATCTAAGCCTTGTGATGTAGAGAACAAATAGTCAAAATGCTTTGTCCCCTTTTGAGGTAAGTATTCAAAAATACCGCCGCCATCATTATTATGCAAAATAATATTAAGTTTAAATTATGAGTTTTAGCTACAGCCAATCCATTCAAATCATGGAACAAGGATAAATCCCCAGTTACTAGATATGTAGGTCTACCATTTGCTGCTAGTCCTAGAGCCGTAGAAATAGTGCCATCAATACCATTGACCCTCGATTGCCGTAAAGAACCGCCTTAGATTCCCCACTAAACCAGAAGTAATCAAAGTCCCGAATACTCATACTATTGGCAACAAGTACTTGTGCATTATCAGAAATATGTTGTTGTAACTCACGTATCGTACGACCTTCAAAACAACTTGGTTCCTCTATAGCTGTACCTAGTTGCTGTTTTCCTGCTGTTTCTAAATGCTGCCATTTAAGTAGATATGCAGGGGATTGTTTTTACCATATAGATTCGTAAATACATCAATACTTGCTTGCATGTGCATAGTGGTTTTACCCGTTGGATTCATAGAGTCCATGGTAGGATTAACCTCGATGTACTCCACATCAGTCCAACTAGCAATCATCTGTTGCACTCGTTTAGACACAACAATTTGTCCAAACTGAATTACACAATCTGGTTTTAACTCATACCAAAGAGCTTGCCTGCTAACAGTGCATCATATGTAGAAATTACAACTTTAGATGTACCGCATCCCCTTACATTCGATAAGGGATCCGCCAAAATAGGAGCTTGTAAAGCCTCCCCGAAGAAACGAATCGTTTCAGCCTCATCTATATCGATTTGTGGACCTGCTAATATAAGGATACGCTCATATCTTTCAAGTAAATCATTAATCTCCTTTGTACCATCATTTCCATGAGCAATATCAGTTGTATTATTAACATGAGAAATTATTTCTATTATCACAGCCAAATACACTACTATAGTTTGGCTTAACCACTTTAAAGGAACTGCGACCAGCTTCAAAATGATTACGACTCAATTCTGGCACCAATGGTTCAAAGAGAGGCACATTGATATGGACAGGTCCCTTTTTAGTATCCATCGCTTTCATATAGGCCTTACGAGCCACTTGGCGAGGATATGTATAGTAATGAGATTCTTGAGGCACAGCTAATTCTTCAAAATAATTGACCGCAGTACCAAAGATTTTGTGCTGATCTACAGTCTGAGGAGCCCCTACATGCAATAGTGTATGAGGTCTATCGGCAGACAGTACAATGAGTGGAACCCCACTATATTGAGCTTCTAAAATAGCTGGCAAATAATGGCCACAGCAGAACCAGAAGTACATACGAGTACAGTTGGTTCCTTATGAGCCTTTGCAATGCCTAGAGCCATAAAACTAGCAGAGCGCTCATCTATATTCATATAGGTTTCAAATCCTTCATGCTCCTTGAACAGCATGGCCATCGTCGTAGAACGAGAACCAGGGCTAAACACCGCATGACGGACGCCGAGTTGGTAGAACTCGTCTACCAAGGCAGCAATATATTCATTCATTATATTCCCTTTCAAACACCCCTAAAGGTACGGAAACAATTATAAGGCATCCAAGAATGGTGCGCATTTTATTATTAGTTTCAGCGTATTCTTCATCCGCATCAGAATCGGCTACAACACCACATCCTGCATAGGCATACAATACATTATCCATGATAAGAGCAGATCGAATAGCAACTACAACGATGCCGTCCCCCATATCTTTCATAAAGCCAAAAGGGGCTGCGTACATGCCACGTTCATGAGATTCATACTCTTGTAATAAGGCTAGCGCCTTTTCTCGAGGTTCACCACCAAGGGCTGGTGTAGGGTGTAACAATTTGGCCCATTCCACAAGAGATTTTGTACTATCCTTTGCGGTAATTATGGTACGCAAATGATAGAGGTGCGACAACTCCATAATGCCGGTTTCCCCCACCGTAACATGTGGAGTAATTTGTCTCATCGTATTCACGATACGATCGCGAACGATATTATGTTCTACAAGATTTTTCTTATTAGTTAGTAATTGTTCCTTAGTCCACGCATTAGGACCATCCTTTGGAGCAGTGCCCGCTAAGGCATAGCTTAATATTTCACTGCCACGATGGCGGACTAAAATTTCTGGCGATGCCCCTACAAAGGTACGCCCATCCTTTTCATAGCCAAAGATAAAGCAATTAGGATTATTATCTACTAGATTAGCTAAGATACTTGCCACATTATATGGTGTTTCACTAGTGAATTCCACCTCGCGAGAGGAGACGACCTTAGTCATCTCACCGCTGTTAATACCATTGGCAATAGCATTCATCAAACGGTTCCAATCCGCCTTATCATCACTGGTTTCTTTGTAATTATGATGAACTCGAGGTACCTCATAATTCTCAATAGGTACACTTTCACCAGCATGTAGATAGAAGGACTCCCATTTTCTACGATGTAATAATGGGTAAAAGCAATCATTTCATGGCCCATATTAGACCATTTAGGGTCTTTTACAGTATCAAAAAAAGTATCCCCATAAAATACATAAGCGTAATTATGGCGATCGTCATCATCTTTAACCGTCGCTAGACGTTTAGCGCCCACAACGATGCGGTCACTTTGGCGATCCACCCAAAACACACGTTCTTCATTGGGGAAATTCATCCAAAATGATACCGGACTATTCAGTTTTAACGGTTCTTTGTTATATTTCATAGTTGTATGTCGCTATACGAAAAATAGACTATAGTAAAAACACCTAATATGTAGAAGATGTACTTCTACATATTAGGCGCCATCAATAGGTTTCAAAATTTTTGAGATGAGCCTAACGCCATCACACGTCGATGGGCCCTCTTTATATCTACATTATTATAACATAGGTAACCATTAAAAGGTAGAAAATAAAAACCTCTACACACATGTAATATGCATGAGTGTAGAGGTTTTGCTTTGTTCAAAACGTTTTTTTGCTGTATTTAAAACGCTGTTACTGTATTTAATGTTACTGTCAAAATACTTTTTCTTTATTTGAAAGCTTTCGCCCCAATATCTGTACGGTATTGCATGCCCTCAAAATCAATGTGTTCTATACGGCCATAAGCTCTATCGAGCGCTGTTCTAAGGTCTTTACCAAGACCTACTACGCCAAGAACTCGGCCGCCATTTGTGACATATTCGTCTCCAATAAGTTTTGTACCAGAGTGGAATACGATGGTTGTATCATGTTGTTTAATATCACCATGAATCACATCACCCTTGGAGGATATTTCAGGATACCCTTTAGAAGCAAGAATGACACAAGCCGCCGAGGAGTCTTTCCATTTCACCATATCAGCTGTTAATGTGCCTGTGGCACAAGCCATCATAATTTGACCTAAGTCACTATCGAGTAATGGCAATACTACTTGTGTTTCAGGATCGCCAAAGCGGGCATTAAATTCTACAACCTTAGGGCCTTGAGGTGTAATCATAAGACCTGCATAGAGACAACCCACATAAGGCATTCCCTCTTTCTCCATGGCGCTACCATAGGTTCTAAAATTGTCTTCATCGCCTCATCTCGTAATGCATCAGTAAGCACTGGTGCAGGTGCATAGGTCCCCATACCGCCAGTATTAGGGCCTTTATCGCCATCAAAGATGCGTTTATGATCCTGGGAAGCAATCATAGGCACTACCGTCTTGCCGTCTACAAAGGCAAGCAAGCTAGCCTCTTCGCCTTCCATGAATTCTTCGATAACAACGGTACTACCAGCTTCTCCAAAACGATTACCACTAAGCATGTCTTCTACAGCCGCATTCGCTTCTCAATAGTCATAGCCACTACAACGCCCTTACCTGCGGCCAAGCCATCAGCTTTCACTACAATAGGAGCACCGTTTGACTGATAAATTCTTTGCTTCATCTACCTTGTGAAACACACCATAGGCAGCCGTTGGGATATTGTATTTTTTCATTAAATCTTTGGCGAACACTTTGGATCCTTCTAGCTGAGCAGCTGCTTTAGAGGGACCAAACACAGGAATCCCCGCCTTATTGAGCACATCTGCTAGTCCTGCCACAAGGGGAGCCTCTGGACCAACAACGACTAAATCAACTAATTATCTTTCAAAAAACGAATTAAATGATCGCTTTGCTGCCAATCAATACCGACTAGCTCTGCACAATCTGACATGGCCGCACTGCCAGGAATAGCATATACCTTTGTTACGCTAGGGCTGATGGACAATCGCCATGCTAATGCATGTTCGCGGCCGCCGTTACCGATTACACATACTTTCATAAGTCCTCCATCGACGCCTAAACGCCATCAATACATCATTTATGTAAGCACCTATATCCTCTATAATCATCATTACACATCAATGATTACGAGCTAGTGCTCGACTGTAACCCTCAATTATGCTAAACAAATTAATGTTTAAAGTGACGAATGCTTGTAAATACCATAGCAATGCCCGCTTCGTCGGCAGCCTTGATGGATTCTTCGTCTCGAATAGATCCACCCGGTTGAATAATGGCTGCAATACCATGTTTTGCCGCCGTTTCTACAGTATCCCCAAATGGGAAGAATGCATCAGATGCTAATACAGCACCTTTTGCAGCTTCACCAGCTTGTTCAAGAGCAATTTTTGCAGAACCAACGCGGTTCATTTGACCCGCCCCCACACCGAGTGTACGTTTTTCATTGGAAATCAAAATGGCATTGGATTTTACGTGTTTTACGAGCTTCCACGCAAATTCGAGAGCTTTCCATTGTTCCTCTGTTGGCTGTACCTTTGTAACCACTTTATAGTTAGCGCGGTCTTCTTGGATATCATCTTCTGTTTGAACTAATAGCCACCAGAAACCTTTTTCACTGTTACTTGGCCAGATTCAGGTTTAGATAACTCAATGAGGCGAATATTTTTCTTTGCTTCAAGGATGTCTAATGCTTCTTTTGTGAAAGCAGGAGCCATGATGACTTCTAAGAAAATTTTGCTCATTTCTCCTGCAGTAGCAGCATCTACTTCACGGTTTAAAGCAACGATACCACCAAAGGCGGATACAGAGTCTGCTTCGTAGGCATTTACATAAGCATCATGCAATGTAGTTGCTGTAGCTGCGCCACAAGGATTTGTATGCTTAATGATACATGCTGCAGGATCTGTAAATTCCCACACCATATTCCAAGCCGCTTCCATATCTACGATGTTGTTATAGGAAAGCTCTTTACCATGGAGTTGTTTCAAGGCCCCCATGCCATGAGCTTTGCCAATTTCTTTGTAGAATGCCGCTTTTTGATGCGGATTTTCACCATACCGAAGGTCAGTTACCTTTTCATAAGCACTTAAATATTCAGGTGGTGTAGGACCTTCAGCTAAGACACCACTCATATAGTTAGCAATGGCTACATCATAAGCTGCAGTGTGAGCAAAGGCCTCTTTCGCAAGACCAAAGCGATATTCTTTAGACAATTCACCATGTTCTTTAAGCATAGCTAAGATTTCATCATAATGATTTGGATTTACAACGATACCTACATACGCATGGTTTTTCGCAGCAGAGCGCACCATGGTAGGGCCACCGATATCGATATTTTCAATGGCTTCCTCTAAGGATACATTTGGTTTGGCAATGGTTTCACGGAATGGATAGAGATTGACAACACAAGGTCAATTGGTTCAATACCATGATCTGCCATAGCTTTTTGATGTTCAGCATTATCGCGGATTGCCAAAATACCACCATGAACCTTGGGATGCAAGGTCTTTACACGGCCGTCCATCATTTCAGGAAAACCAGTCAAAGTCTCAACCGCTTTGGCTGCAATGCCCGCATCAGTTATGGCTTTAAGCGTACCACCTGTGGAATAAATGGTTACACCTAATTCAACTAAACCTTTCGCAAAGTCTACAATACCTGTTTTATCAGAAACACTAAGTAATGCATTTTTAATCATCTAACGTCTTCCTTTGCTTACACATCAATCTTCAATATATACAACACGCCCTTTTATGGTGAGCTTATCTTCACAAAACAGCCGTAATGCCTCTTTATACGTTTTATGTTCGATAGGTAATAATCTATCACTCAAGGTATCCTCTGTATCATCGGGTAATACAGGAACCGTATTCTGCATAATGATAGGCCCCGTATCCATTCCCGCATCAACAAAGTGTACCGTACACCCTGTAATTTTTACGCCTCCGTCAATGGCTTGTTGATGACCATGAAGGCCTGGAAATGATGGTAACAGAGCAGGATGAATATTTAATATACGATGTTCATATCGCTCTATCAAAGGAGCCCCTACAATACGCATATAGCCTGCCAAACGATACCATCAACCTTATAAGGCTCTAAAGCATCTAGTTGAGCCTGTTCAAAGCTAGCTTTAGAATCATAGTCGCTACGTTCCATAACAATAAGTGGAATATTCCAAGATTTAGAGCGTTCCACAATTCCTGCATCCGTGATCTGTAATGATTACAACAAATTCACCATTAATATAGCCTTCTTGCATAGCCTTATACAGTGCTTCACCATTAGAACCACGACCACTGGCAAAGAGGGCTAATCTCTTTTTAGAATTACGCATCGAACTCAGCCCCTTTAAGGACAACAGGACCATCACCACTTACAATGCGGCCAATTTCATATACCGTTTCACCACGACTAGCGAGGTTTTCTTTAACCATTTCTACATCCTTTTGATCAACGATGAGAATCATACCAATGCCCATGTTGAAAGTACGGTACATTTCAGGCCAGGCTACATTGCCCCATTCTTGTAGTTTTGTAAATACAGGAAGTCGTGGCCATGTAGTGACATCTACCTCTGCAGTAACGCCTTTTGGCAATACACGAGGAATGTTTTCGTAGAAGCCACCGCCGGTAATATGAACCATACCTTTTACAAGCTGTTGTTCAATCAACGGCAATACAGCTTTAGGATATAAACGTGTAGGCGTCAATAATTCTTCGCCTAAGGTTTTACCAAACTCTGGAATTTTTGTATCCATAGATAATTGTTTATGGTCAAATACAATTTTACGAACCAAGGAGAAGCCATTAGAATGTACACCAGACGATGGCAGACCTAAAATTACGTCGCCAGCTTTGATACTTTCACCAGTAATCAATTTAGGACGATCAACAATCCCCACTGCAAAGCCCGCTACATCATAGTCATCATTATCATAAAAGCCTGCCATTTCAGCAGTTTCACCGCCTAGCAAAGCACATCCGGAATCTTCACAAGCCTCCGCCACACCGCGTACGATGTCTGCTACTTTCACAGGATCAAGTTTACCACTGCAATGTAATCGAGGAAGAATAAAGGCGTTGCACCTTGCACAAGAATATCGTTAACACTCATAGCTACGCAGTCTTGACCAATGGTATCATGTTTATCCATCATGATAGCGAGGCGCAATTTTGTACCTACCCCATCCGTACCGGATACGAGCATAGGGTCAGACATAGAATGACCAGCTAAGGAATAGAGGCCTCCAAAACCACCTAAATCACCTACAACACCAGGTGTATAGGTGCGTTTTACGGATTCTTTCATCAATTCTACAGCGCGATTACCTGCATCGATATCAACGCCTGCATCACGATAGGTTAAACTAGTTTTATTCGAGCACATATTTGACCCCTTCCTCTTGTTCCGCAGGAACCTCTACACTGTAATCACCATTAAAGCAAGCAAAACATAAATCATTAGGCGCTATATCAGATACAGCACGACATAAGCCTTCACGAGACAAATAATGTAATTTGTCAGCATGAATATAATCTTTTATTTCATCTACTGTATGTGTGGCAGCAATTAAGCTCTTTACGCACCGACGTATCAATACCATAGTGACAGGAATACTCAATTGTTGGTGAGCTTACACACATGTACACCTCTTTAGCGCCTGCTTCCTTTAGCATTTTAACGATAATACCACTCGTAGTACCGCGTACGATAGAGTCATCGATAAGGACAATCCGTTTGCCCCCTACAATGTGAGGCAATGCATTAAGCTTCATACGAACAGCCAATTCCCGTTCCTCTTGATTTGGCTTGATAAAGGTACGACCACTATAACGGTTTTTCACCAAACCTTCTGCAAATGGTATGCCCGATGCACGAGCATAGCCTAGTGCAGCTGTAGTGCCAGAGTCAGGAATGGACATAACGATATCTGCATCGTATTTAGTTTCGTTATATAATTCACGCCCCATATTAAGACGAGATTGATATACCGATTGACCATCGATATGGCTATCGCCACGAGCAAAATAGATATATTCAAAGACGCAAAGCTTTTTGTCGATTTTTTCTGGTTTTGCATAAACGGTGCTACGCACACCAGAGTCATCGATGATTACCATTTCACCTGGATCTATATGGCGAATAAACTCAGCCTTAATCGCATCAAAAGCACAGCTTTCACTAGAAAGGACATAGCCATTAGCCGTTTTGCCTAAACAAAGAGGTCTAAAGCCTTGAGGATCACGCACACCTACCAAGGAGTCGTTCGTAGTAATAACGAGAGAGAAGGCTCCTTCAATTTGACGTGCCGCATCGGCAATGCGTTCCTCTTGTGTCTCAGCTTTAGAGCGAGCAATGAGGTTTACGATAACCTCAGAATCCATTGTCGTTTGGAAAATGGAACCATCCGCTTCAAGACGTTTACGAATGGCTAAGGCATTCGTTAAATTACCATTGTGAGCTACCGCAATTTGACCACCTTGGTAATGAATTACTAAAGGTTGGATATTGCGTGGATTATTGGAACCTGTTGTAGAGTACCGCACATGACCAGTCCCCATATGGCTTGGTAAGGATGGTAGTTCTTTAATGGCCTCAGTCAACAAGCCCATACCTTTTTTTAGTTCTACATCATGACCATCGGTAACGGCAATGCCCGCGCTTTCTTGTCCACGGTGTTGGAGCGCAAAGAGTCCCCAATATACATAGCGTGCTACATCAACGGTTCTATCATAGACACCGAATACACCACACTCTTCATGCCATTTATCAAAAACTGGATCGTAGTTCATTGTGCCCCCTTAGGCGCGTTCGCCAGTAAGACGGAATAACATTTCCTTGTACGCTTCTTCAATATTGCCAAGATCTCGACGGAAACGGTCTTTGTCGAGTTTTTCACCTGTTGTAGCATCCCAGAAACGGCATGTATCAGGAGAGATTTCATCGCCTAATAATACTTCACCATTATGTGTACCAAATTCTAATTTAAAATCTACAAGGGTTACATTTTTAGTAGCCAAGAATTTTTCCAAAATATCGTTTACTTTTAACGTGATAGTAGAGATTACATCAAGTTGTTCTTGAGTAGCCCAGCCAAGTGCTGTGATTTGGGATTCATTAGCAAATGGGTCACCTAATTCATCATTTTTGTAGCAGAATTCAAGAATTGGATGTTTAAGAGGAGTACCTTCTTCAATGCCAAAGCGTTTAGCCATAGAACCAGCTGCAATGTTACGAACGATAACTTCTAGAGGAATGATATCCAACGTAAGTACTGTTTGATTACGATCATCTTCGCGACGAACGAAATGAGTCGGAACGCCTTCTTTTTTCAATAATTCAAAGAAGAAGGAAGCGATTTTATTGTTCAATACGCCTTTGCCAAGGATGGTATCATGTTTCTCACCGTTAAATGCAGTAGCATCATCTTTGTAATGAACGATGTACTCGTCTTTGTTATCTGTTTGATATACTTGTTTTGCTTTACCTTCATACAATAATGTTAATGTTTCCAAGTTGATGTTAGCCATGATGTGTCTCCTTTTACTCTTATCTATTCAAAGATGTATAAATGATGATGTAAACGCTTCAAACGATTATAGTTTAATGGCACCTTGTAATTCAGCATTGTCCGCTAATACTTTTTCAGCCATATCTTTGCGATACTGTACATATCGGTCTTTCAATTCTTTGTTGAAAGCTGCTCCAATTTGGACTGCAAAAAGTGCTCCGTTTTTAGCACCATCTACAGCCATAGTTGCTACAGGCATACCAGATGGCATTTGAACAATAGCAAGCAAGGAATCGATACCTTTTAAAGCTGTTGCATTAAGAGGAATTCCGATAACAGGCAATGTAGTGAAGCTAGCTACTACACCTGGTAAGTGGGCCGCTGCACCAGCACCAGCTATAAAAGCGATGGCCCCTTCATCTTCAAGTCGTGTAACAAAATCCTTTACAGCTTCAGGTGTACGATGAGCTGAAGCAATAACCATTTCATAAGGAATGTTAAATTCATCAAGTATAGGCAGATGCCTTTTTCATTGTGTCTAGGTCAGACTTGCTGCCCATAATAATACCGACCTTCATAGATCCTCCTAATAAAAAAGCCCAGCCTAAATAGACTGGGTCAAATGCGCACAAATAGCCTCCGTAGACTTGCTTTGAGTTTGTTGATTTGCATAGTTCACGGTGCTACCTCCTTCTTGTACACAAATTGTAACACCTAACATTTACAAAATCAACACAATTTTCGAATATTATTTAATTAATTATTTTTATTATTCGTTATATTCCGAACTATTCAAAAATATTAATTTTAATTATATCGACTTTATTCAAATTGGTTGATTACAAATAATCCTCTCAATTTGTACAAAGCATCCATGCAAAAATGCACTATTTACAATATATATATGTTTTCTACAAAGCAAAAAGAGGGTATTCTATCTATAAAGATAGGATACCCTCTTTTATTTAATTCCGAACATTATGCCAGTTAATCTATATTTGTTATTGATTAGTGAGTACCACTTTCAAAAGCAGCTTTCAACTCACCTACAGCTTCAGGTACATAATCTACAATAGAAGACATTAATGCATACATTAATGCAGGTTCAAACGCATCATCACCACACATATATACGCAGTCCAAATATAGACTGGAGTCTTGTTCATCAATATAAAGTTTATAGTTTTTGTATGTCGCATTATCTCGATTGATCAACGCATTTAAGGCAGCCATGTTTTGTGCAGTTACCTTTTCAGGGCCCAACACCAAACGAATAACACTGTAAATACTGTTATCAAGAATGACAAATAACGGCATATCCCACAACGGGGATTTAATATAAGAACGGTATACAACAGTACCGTCTTCATCATCAAAATCCTTACGTTCAAAGGATGTGATTTCTTCGTCTTTTAAAAACTTATCAAATAATAACGCTTTAGGATTCATAACAACCTCTATTAAGCTAAACCAGCTACTTTAAGAATGCCTTTATGCACAGCATCTAAGTGTGGTTGAACAACTTCAAGCAATAAATTAACTACTACTGTAGGATCAAACTGTTCTGTCAAACCAGGAACAGATACATCCATATAGATGTTATTATCTTCATTGCTTACATAGTATTTAGATACTTTATAATCTTGATTTAATGTGTTAAGTTCTTTTAACACAGCAGGAATCACTTTTTCATCAATAGATGTTGTTGTGATAGCTATGCGAGCATAGGAGAATGCAGAATCATCCACAACGATGAATACAGGCAAGCTATGCTCATGAACATCCAAACGGCCGTGATAAACGACTGTATGAAGATCATCTGTCATTTCTTCCTTTGTAAACCAAGAGTTACCACCTTTGTTTAGGTCAGCGATAAGTAAGTCGAATTTTTCTGCTTTTTGATTCATAATTCCCTCTACAAATAATCAGACTATTAGTCTTCGATAAATACACAACCATTGTCTTTAAATTCTTTAATACGAACTAAAGACTCTACACGATAACCTGCATGTTCAAGGCGTTCGCGACCAGGTTGGAAGGATTTTTCGATAGCAATAGCCATACCTACCACTTCATCACCTGCGTCTTCTACCAATTTAGCAAGGCCCATAGCCGCCTCACCAGATGCCAAGAAGTCATCGATGATTAACACTTTTTCACCAGCTGGCAAGAATTTTTTAGAAATAGTAATATCGTAGTTTTCTTCTTTTGTGTAGGAGTACACCACACTATGATATACATCGTCTACCATAAGAATAGATTTTTTCTTACGTGCAAATACTAATGGCACATCAAGTTCAAGCGCAGCCATCAATGCCAATGCAATGCCAGATGCCTCAATAGTAACAATACGTTGTACCCCTGCTTCACGGTAACGATCAGCAATTTCTTTACCGATTGCTTTAAACAATTGTGGATCGATTTGATGATTTAAAAAACCATCGACTTTTAGCACGCGATTATTGAGGACAATCCCCTCTTCACGAATGCGTTGTTTTAATAATTCCATGTGCTCTTACCTCCGCAGTATAACTATCTTTAAATTTTAACGTAAATAACCCCTTAGGGTCAACCTATATCAAGTAAAAGCCTTAACAATATGACTAATACAATAACTATCAAAGAGACTTAAAAACTTTCAACTCTGAATTATAAAATTCAACAGGTTTATAACAATATAATATAGCACAGATAAGACTAGTCAAAAATATAAAAAGACACACTTTCTGAAATTTCTCAAAAAGTGTGTCTTATAATTATAAGACCTTATCACGAGTGCTTTCACGATTAATAAGCAAGGATGTGAAGCGCGCAGCCCCTTCAGATTGAGGTACCAAACGAGAACGGACAAGTACAATATCACGGGTCGGTACAGGAATATCTGTATCGATACGCACGATGGAGCCTTCTTGCATCTTTTGTTGCACTACATGGTTAGGCAACATGGAAATGCCCATATTAATTTCTACAAGATCGAGCAATACATCGACGCTACCAAGTTCAAAGCGAGGCTTACGGCATGCGCCATGTGTTACTTCATCAAAGAAGGTACGGCTTGCAGAGCCCTTATGTAATAATAAGATAGGCTCGTTAAGTAAGCGACCTTGATCAAAGAAGCCTGCCCCTTTATAGTCAGGGCCACCAACAAATACATCTTGAATTGTAGCCAATGTAGTGACCTCTAATTGAGGATTATCACGCAAGCCTTCATAATCATTAACCACCGCTAACTGAGCCTCTTTATTGAGTACCAACTCTACGCAATCAGGGGATGGACGATTAATAATATGCAATCCGATTTCACTTTCTTGTAATTGCCATTTATGGAAATATGGTAATAAGAAATGGCGACATAATGTATCTGTAGCAGCAAGGTTTAAACTTTCATAAGCTTGGCTAACACGTTCTTGTAATTGAGTCACCCCATTATCAAGGATGGAGAACGCTTTAGCTACCGTATCAAACAACTCTTTACCTTCAGGCGTGAATCCTACAGATTTTGTAGTACGTACAAAAAGAGGCATATTAAGTTCCCCTTCTAATTGTTTAATGCTTTGGCTGATAGCGGATTGAGAAACGCCTAATTCTTTTGCGGCACGGGAAAAGGATAAATATAAGCCTACCCCTAAAAAGGTTCTATATAAATCTGCAGATACTGCCATTTTATTCACCTCTGTTATATACTAATAGTAGTGTCTTACTTTTAAATATACATATCATTTACTATATTATAATTATAGACTCTCAATATATAATGAATATGTAGAAATCTTCATGAAAGCCAGGTCCTATGACCTTCATGAACCTTTCATATTTATTAGTATTTCTAATCTTTTCATAAGTAAGATTATCTTTACTTATAAGTCTAGACCGACTATACTTAATTTGTCAATATCCCACAGGGAATTATATACATTACAGGAGGCTACAATGGCTATACAACGATTATTCGTAACAAAACGAGAATCTTTCAACCAAGAAGCACAACGCATGTTACAACCTTACAACAGGAATTATCTATGCCTGTTACAGGTGTTACCATTTATGAACGATATGATATTGAAAATTTAGATGCAAAAGATTTAGAGGCTGCAAAAAATCTTAATTTTCTCCGAACCTCCTGTGGATACAGTATTAGAAGAAATTCCAGCTGTACAAGGTTTCGTATTCGCTGTTGAATATGTACCAGGTCAATACGATCAACGCGCCGATAGTGCTGAGCAATGTATTTCTATGCTAACCCTTACATCTGGCCATATTGTTCGCTGTGCTCGTGTATTTGCTATCGAAGGTACTTTCACAAAAGAACAAGAAAATGCCATCAAAGCATACTACATTAACCCTGTTGATTCCCGTGAAGCAAGCCTTGAATTACCTAACACTTTGGCTCTCGATTTAGAGGATCCAAAACCAGTAGGCAACAATCGATGGCTTTACGACAATGAGCGATGCTGAGTTAGAAGGACTTATCAAAAACTATGGTCTTGCTATGACATTGGCGGACCTTCAAATGATTAGACAACAATATGCAGAGGTAGAACACCGGGATCCTACGATTACAGAAATTCGCCTCTTCGATACATATTGGTCCGACCACTGCCGTCACACCACATTTACGACAGAGTTAACGGATATCTCTATCGAAGCAAATCGCTTCACAGGCCCTATTGAAGAAGCCCTCGAAGAATACATGGAAGGTCGTGCTGAGCTCTATACAACTAAGAAAAAAGCGCGTTCCCTCATGGACATGGCTACACTAGCCGTAAAAGAATTGCGCCATGCTGGTGGTTTAACAAATCTTGATGAATCCGATGAAATCAATGCATGTACTATCATCGTTCCTGTCGATGTAGACGGAAAAACTGAAGAATGGTTGTTATTATTCAAAAATGAAACCCATAACCACCCTACTGAAATCGAACCATTCGGCGGTGCCGCTACCTGCTTAGGAGGCTGTATCCGCGATCCATTGAGCGGCCGCGCCTATGTATACCAAGCAATGCGCATCACTGGCTCTGGCGATCCACATACGAGTCTTGAAGATACATTAGAAGGTAAATTACCACAAAAGAAAATCACTCAAGAAGCAGCTCGTGGCTATTCCTCTTATGGCAATCAAATCGGTCTTGCTACAGGTGAAGTAAAAGAATATTACCATCCTGGCTACGTAGCAAAACGCATGGAAATTGGCGCTGTTATCGGTGCAGCTCCACGTAATCAAGTGCGCCGCGAAGTACCAGTTCCAGGCGATGTTGTAGTATTACTTGGTGGTAAAACTGGTCGCGATGGTTGTGGTGGTGCTACAGGTTCCTCTAAAGAGCACACAGTAGAATCCCTTTCTACATGTGGTGCAGAGGTTCAAAAAGGCAACGCCCTTACGGAACGCAAAATTCAACGCTCTTCCGTCGTGGTGAAGTAACTACCCTTATCAAACGTTGTAATGACTTTGGTGCTGGCGGTGTATCCGTTGCTATCGGTGAATTAACAGATGGCGTAACTATTAACCTTGATTTAGTGCCTAAAAAATACGCTGGCCTTGATGGTACAGAATTAGCCATCTCTGAATCTCAAGAACGTATGGCTTGCGTTATCTCCGCTTCTGATGTAGATGCATTTCAAAGCATATTGCGACGAAGAAAACTTAGAATGTACAGTTGTAGCAGATGTAACTGATACAAATCGCCTAATCATGAACTGGAATGGCGAAACAATTGTAGATATTAGCCGCGACTTCTTAAATACAAATGGTGCTAGCCAACAACAAGAAGCTATAGTAACAGCTCCAGCAGATCGCTCTTACTTCTTACGTGGTTCTTCTAGTGCAGATAACTTCAAAGAAAAATGGCTCGCAGCCGTATCCGATTTAAATACAGCTTCCCAACAAGGCTTAGCAGAACGCTTTGACAGCACTGTGGTGCTAATACTGTGCTCATGCCATTTGGTGGCAAATTCCAGAAAACACCGACTCAAGGCATGGTCGCAAAATTACCGGTTCTAAATGGTGAAACTACAACTGCTAGTATCATGACTCATGGCTTTGTACCTGAGTTATCTGCTGGAGCCCGTACCATGGCGCACAATATGCTGTACTTTTATCTGTCGCTAAATTAGTAGCTCTCGGTGGTCGTCGTGAAGATGCATACCTAACATTACAAGAGTACTTTGAACGCCTTAACTCTAAAGAATCTTGGGGCAAACCTGTAGCAGCCCTTCTCGGTGCTTATAAAGCACAAAAAGAACTTGAAATTGGCGCTATTGGTGGCAAAGACTCTATGAGCGGTACATTTATGGATCTTACAGTTCCTCCTACCCTCGTATCCTTTGCAGTTGGTACAGCTCATGTAGATAATATCGTAAGCCAAGACCTTAAAGGCGTAGATCATCGCCTCGTATTCTTCGATGTACCTCGCATGTACGATGACACTCCTGATTGGGATCGATTCAAAGAAAATTGCGATACCTTGCAAGAACAAATTGAAAAAGGTCGTGTTTACTCTGCTTATGTAGTTGACCAAGGCGGCATCCCTGAAGCTGTCACAAAAATGGCCCTCGGCAATAATATTGGTGTTAAATTCGATAAATATGCTGAACGAGGTATTTTCCAACCTGCTCTTGGTGCATTTATCGTAGAGGTAGACATTAAAGCTGTTAACTATCTCTTAGAGTTACCAGGTTTAAAAGTAATCGGTGTAACACAAGCAAATCCAGTTATTGAATGGGCGGATCAATCCGTATCACTCAAGGAGATCCAAGCAACTTATGAAGCTCCACTCAACGATATATTCCCTATGCACGCCCCAAATGGCGTTGGTGAAGCGGTGGCGTACATTCACGACCAACACGCTAAGCCTCGCAGTGCATCCTTAGGAGCCAAACCAAAGGTTCTCATCCCTGTATTCCCTGGTACAAACTGTGAATTCGATTCAGCTCGTGCCTTTGAGCGAGCAGGTGCAGAAGCAGATATCGTTGTCATTCGCAATCAAACACCAGAACAATTAAAAGAATCCATCGACGTAATCAAAGCTAAATTAGCAGAGTCTCAAATTCTTATGTTCCCAGGTGGTTTTAGTGCTGGTGATGAACCAGATGGTTCTGGTAAGTTTATGGCTACCCTATTCCGTAATCCATACCTAGCAGAAGGTTTAGAAAATCTCTTGTATAAACAAGATGGTCTGGTTCTTGGTATCTGTAATGGTTTCCAAGCTCTTATCAAATTAGGTTTGTTGCCTGGCGGTCACATTGAAACATTGACTGCAGATCATCCTACATTGACGTACAATACAATTGGTCGTCACTTATCTCGCATGGTCAATACAAAGGTAATCTCCACTAAATCCCCTTGGATGTGTGATGCTAAAGCTGGTGAAATTTATACTGTGCCTATTTCTCATGGAGAAGGTCGCTTCATCGCATCCCCTCAACAAGTATTGGAATTCAATAAAACTGGTCAAATTGCTACACAATATGTAGACTTTGATGGTATCGCATCCATGGATAGCCGCTTCAATCCGAATCAATCCGTCGCTGCTATCGAAGGTATTTATAGCCCAGATGGTCGCGTATTCGGCAAGATGGCTCATTCCGAACGCTGTGGTGCAGGTATTAGTAAAAATATTTATGGCCAATTAGAAATGCCAATCTTTACGTCTGGTGTAAAATACTTCAAGTAATTATTTACAATTCTTTATGTGAAAGCCTACTCCATGGAGTAGGCTTTTCCATATTGATTTTTTTCGTAAATATTAGTATTATAAGTTGATGACATATTTACAAAAATAATTTCATTTAAATCTATACATATATACATAAGTAAGTTAAGAAAGGATTTTATTATGCATTGTGCTCAGAAAATGACCCATAATATCTACTGGATTGGTAGTAATGACTGGACTACTGAACGTTTCGAAAACTTATTCCCTATTCCAAATGGTGTTAGCTATAATAGCTATTTCATCGATGATGAAAAAACTTGTGTTGTTGACTCTGTAGATGCTGAAATTCGCGAAGAATACTTTGACAACTTGACTCATCTTTTAAACGGTCGCGATCTAGACTACATCATTGTAAATCACATGGAGCCAGATCACTGCCAAACATTGTTAGAAACGTTGGAACGCTACCCAAACTGTAAAATGGTTGGTAATGCTACAACATTCCGCATGTTCGAGCAATTCTACAATACTCCAAAACCAGACCAATATTACCCTGTAAAAGAAGGCGACGAAATTTGCCTTGGTAAACATACACTAGTTTCCTACACTATGCCAATGGTTCACTGGCCAGAAGTAACTTGTACATATGAAAAATCTACAGGTACATTATTCTCTGCAGATGCTTTCGGTACATTCGGTACAGTTAACGGCAATATCTTTGCTGATCAAACTGATTTCATTGCTACATACGAAGATGAAGCTCGTCGTTACTACACAAATATAGTTGGTAAATACGGTCCTCAAGTACAAAATGCGATTCGTAAAGTTTCTGGTCTTGACATCAAGCGTATTGCTCCACTTCATGGTCCTATCTGGCGTACACCTGAAACTATCGATTATATCTTGAACAAATACTTGCACTGGTCCAGCTACACAGCTTGTAAAAAAGGTGTTGTTATTGCCTTCGGTTCTATGTATGGTAACACTCGTGCTATTGCACAACAATTGGCTAAGCAATTGTCCAAACGCGGCATTACAGATATCAAAATCTACGATGTTTCCAAAACTAATGCTTCCTACATCATCGCTGATGCTTGGAAATACACTAACTTGGTAACAATTGCACCTACATACAATTTGAACCTATACCTTACAATGGAAAACTTCATCCACGAGTTGAAAGCACTTAACTTCCAAAACCACAAGGTATCCATCATCGGTAACCACTCCTGGGCATCTGCGGCCATGAAAATCATGGTATCCCACTTCGAAAACGACTTCAAAGATATTGAAATCGTATCCGAACCACTTGATATCAAATCCTCTTTAAAAGAAGAAGATATTCCAAAAATCGAAAAAATGGCAGACGATATCAAAGCATCTATCGAAGCAACAGAAATTCAAAACGTATTATAATACGAATAATAAAGCCGCCTCTTGGGCGGCTTTTTCTTATATTTTAAAAGTCTTATGAAAGTGCAAGATTTCCCCTATTTTTCACTTGACATAAATCTATCTTTTTCATATACTATACAAGTACCTGTTACACAACAGAATACATGGAGAGGTGTCCGAGCGGCTGAAGGAGCATGATTGGAAATCATGTGTGCGGTTATCCCGTACCCAGGGTTCAAATCCCTGTCTCTCCGCCATAGTAAGAGCAGTGCTTAAGCACTGCTTTTTTATTTATATCTATACAAAAAGGCTATTCGAATTTAATTCTGATATGTAACCCCCTTTACTGGTTGTCCAGTAAAGGGGGCTATCGATAACATTCGAATAGCCTTTTATATTATATGTATTTCACCATATTAATTATGGATTTTCTTAGCAATATCACCGATGATCTCAGGTGTCGTTCTGCAACAACCACCAATGATTTCAGCCCCCGCCTTACGCCATACATCTACGTAGTCTACAAAGGATGCTGGATCACCGTACCAAGTCTTAGTTTCACTATCATAGCTTTCACCAAGATTTGGATATACCGCAATAGGTTTGTCCGTAACGGTACGAATATCCTTAATCAAGGACTCTACATATTCAGGTTTAGTACAGTTGATACCAATACCAGTTATAGGACGTAACCTTATCAATCATTTCAGCACATTTAATAATAGTTTCCCACTAGCTACATGATGTCCATCCTTACAAGAAAAGGCAATCCATGCAGGAATACCTTTTGATGTAAAGGGATCAGACATGGCACGAGCAATGGCAATGGCCTCATCATAAGATGGTATCGTTTCAAAGGATAATATATCTGGATTCTCTTCCAAACAATGCTAACCGAGGGATATGGAATACCTCAAGGTATTCTGTTTGTACATCAGGATATCCACGGTATTCAGATCCATCCGCCAAAAAGCCCATATGGGACCTACAGAGGCCGCTACCAACGGTTTAGGCAATGCACCTTCAGAAAAATATCTAACGCCATCTGGGGTCTCTTCTCCCAGTGTAATGCCACGCAATGTAAGTGCCCCACTCGCCTTAGCCTCTACAAACTCATTGCGAGCTTGTACTGCCAAGCGAACAGATAATTTTACAAGTTCAATAGCCTCTTCCGTACCAAAGCCTAGGCCTTTAAAGCCAGCTACAGTTGCTTGATACCCAGAACTTTGAATGATATCCGCCCCAGCCGCTAAGTACGAAATATGTATTTTTTTGATGATATCCGGTTGGTCCATAAGAATCTTAGCAGACCATAATTTATGCTGAAGGTTACAGCCATAACGCTCTAACTCTGATCCTAACCCACCATCTAAAACGAGGGCGCCCTTCTCTTTAATTATATCTAAAAATGCACATCGCTTAACCATCATATCACCTATTCTATACTACCTCATACCATTTGAGGTTTACTAAACGTATTATAACAAATAATACGTTTTGGTACTATCTACAAACTATTTTAAATCCTCTGTTGGTGGCTCTTTACCAAACCATTTTTTATAAATCTCCGCATATTTGCCATTGGCTTTAATCTTAGCTAAACCATCGTTAACTTTATTAAGAAGCTCTGTATTGCCTTTCTTTACAGCAATACCAAGCGGCGCCGCATCATAGTCCTCTCCAGTAACCTTTGCGATACCTTTGCCCTTGCCGTTAACATAATATTCGTTTACTGGTGTATCATTAATAACTACATCTACACCTCTATTTTGCAATTCTAAGAACGCATCGACGATGAGGTTGAATTGACGCACATCGGCATTAGGGATCTTACTAGCAATTTCTGCACCAGTAGATCCGATAGATACACCAATGCGCTTACCTTCTAAATCCTTAAAGCTATTGATATTAGTATTATCGGCATTTACAACGAGGCCATTACCTGCAATATAGTAGGGTTTACTAAAGTCTACAGACTTGGCACGTTCTTCGGAAATAGTCATATCCGAAATAGCAATATCGATTGTATTACTTTGTAGTGCTGGTAAAAGTGCATCAAAGTTCAAGTTTTGAACATCTGCTTCAATGCCCTCTTCCTTTGCGATAGCATTAATGATATCAACATCAAAGCCAGCCAACTTACCGCTATCTTTGTCTTTAAATCCAAATGGTGCATAGGTTGCATCTGTACCAACGCGCCATGTTTTTTGACTATTACCTGTATTACCACAACCAGCAATAAACAAGCTACTAGCAATGGTAAAAGCCCCTAAAAGAGCTGCTATTTTCTTAAATTTCATAATTGACCTTACTCTAACCTTACAGTTCTATGTAAAGTTTTCTTTCTGTACACGAATGAATATATCTATACTTACAGTATGAGCATAATAAAAATAATACCTATAAAGGTATTCTAGTATAATCATAACATTCGATATAGTTAGGGTCAATTAATCCGACTATATCAATAGGTATTACCCAAACATAGCTTAAGGTTATATCAAACATACTATTTATCTAGAAAACCTAAATAGTCATAATTACAAAAAGGCCGCCTTCACCAAGCTAAACCCTAACTTGATGAAGGCGGCCATCTCCAGGGAGGAGAATTCCTAGCATTTTATAGAATAGATAGCATTTTTACTTCATTGAAAAGCTATCATACTCACATTATTTAGCTTTTTTAGCTTTTACGTACATAGCTACTTTGTACAAGAATACACAGAGTAATAAGTACATTACGATACTGAGGTATGTTGCTTCCGGTGTTTCAACCCAGTCTTGAGCGAATACATCAACACCTGCAATACGAAGTACAGCACTGAATAAAGAACCAATAGCACCACCAGCTACGAGACCAGATGCAATTGTGCTACCTTTAGAGAAGCGAAGATCTGCCAACGCTTTATCTTTTGTACTATTTTGTACGAAGTATGCAATCAGACCACCGATAAGTAATGGTGTGTTGATTTCCATTGGCAAGTACGTACCAAGTGCAAATGCCAATGGTGGAACTTTTACCATCCACAAGATAATAGCGAATAATGCACCAGCCATGTATAGAGGCCATTGAGCACTACCACCAGTCATCATTGGTTCAATGATAGCAGCCATAGCATTCGCTTGTGGAGCATTTAATGCATGGTCCCCTACGAAGCCATATGCATCGTTCAAGAGGATCATAACGCCTACAGAAAGTACGGCACAAAGAATGGTACCAACGATTTGCCATTGTTCCATTTTCTTAGGTGTAGCACCTGTCATATGAGCCACTTTAAGCTCAGACATGAAGTTACCAGCCATACCGATAGTTGTACCGATGAAGGAAGCCATCATTAGGACTGCAATCATACCTACTTTACCAGTCATACCTGCAGCTGTTAAGCATACAGCGGAGATGATAATCATGAAGATTGTCATACCAGATACTGGTTCTGTACCCGTATAAGCAATGGAGCTAATACCTACTACAGATAATAAGAAGGACATAATTAGAACGATTAAGAATGCTACGATTGTTTGGGAGAAGCTTTCAGCATACATAAAGTGGAAATATGCTGCAAATAGAACTGTACATAATAAGATGCCAGCACCAATCCAAGATGTAGGCACGTCGCGTTGTGTACGAAGCAAGTTAACATCAACGGTTTTGGAACTGAAAATATCAAGCACTGCATTCTTAACAACACTAGCTACGACTTTGGACATATTGAGCAAGCCGATGATACCTGCCATAGCAAGCATACCGATACCAATATGGCGAACATAGTCTAAGAATACTTTACGAATAGGAGCTTCTGCAAGTGGAACTGCATGCCCATTGATTTGCATGATATGTTCCGGAGCTAAATAGTATACGATTGGAATACATACGAACCAAGAGAAGAAGGAACCAGCTGCGATAATAGCTGCATAACGAAGCCTGTGAAGTAACCAAGGCCAAGCAACGCAGCATCTGTATCTACAGCAGCATTTAACTTAGTCGAATCTGCTAGAGCAGACCCCCATTTAAATGCGGTAGTACGGATAACCTCTTCCCACCAGCCGAGGCTGTTAAGAATAAAGTCATATACAAGAGCGATAAGACCAGAACCAAGCATGAGTTTCGCTTTGCTACCTTCATTACTCATTAGCACTTCAGCAGCAGCACGACCGCTTGGGAACGGATACACATAGTGCATTTCCTCAACAAAGTAGCGACGGAACATAACGCATAATAGGAACACCAAGTACGCCACCAAGGATAATAGGAATCGCCATTTGTACAAAGGTTACATCTGTAACATTCCAAATGTATAGAGCTGGTAAGAAGAACATCGCACCAGCTAATGTGTTCGTACTAGAACTAGCGATAGCCTGAATGTGAACCGTTTCGGCAAAAGCATTTTGCCGTTTCAAAATAACTGCTGTACCCATAGCAAGTACAGATACTGGAGCAAAGGCATCTACTGTTTGACCAATTTTCAAACATAAATACCCTACAGCCAGTGTGAAAATTGCCGCATAGAATAGGCCCCAGAATACTACATATGAGTTAATCTCTACGTAATCCTTCTTAGGATCTAATACCGGTTCTACGGGCGGGATAGAACGAGTTTCGTCCGACATAGTAAAACCTCCTAACATAAAAAAGTACAAACGTATAACTATTCACCTTTATACTAACATGGTACTATGCATGGTTCAATGGTTTTCTATGCATTATGCGAATAAAATATCGCTTCATCTATAAATAATTTATTTTGCAATTTTATCGCCCCTGTTCTACAATGAAAGTAAATTAAGAATCTTTATTATATACAGTATTGAATACCAGTATGTATAACACGTATGTTTACTTACGAGGAGGCTCATTATGGAATCAATGGTCGAACGTTTTGTACGCTATACAAGCATAAATACACGGTCTAATGAGGAAAGTACAACCATTCCAAGTACTCAAACTCAAGTAGACTTTGCTACTAATGTGCTCGTTCCTGATTTAAAAGCAATCGGTTTAGATGAAGTTATTTACAACGTGAAAATGGTTTTGTTATTGGCACATTAAATGCTAATACAGATGAAAAAGCACCTGCTATTGGCTTTATCGCTCATATGGATACAGCTGATTACAACGCAGAAAATATTAAACCTCGCATTGTAGAAAACTATGATGGCGCGATATTTGCCTCAACGAAGAACATCAAATCTACACACGTCGTGCAGATTTCCCTAATTTAAAGAACTATATTGGTAAATCCTTGGTAGTAACCGATGGTCTTACACTACTAGGCGGTGACGACAAAGCTGGCATCTGCGAAATTATGGAAGCCCTCGCCTACCTCGTAGCTCATCCAGAAATCAAACACGGCAAAATCATGTGTGCCTTCGGCCAGACGAAGAAATCGGTACTGGTGCAGATCACTTTGATGTTAAACAATTCCCTGTAGACTATGCTTACACTATCGATGGTGAAAGCCTCGGTCAGCTTGAATACGAAACATTTAATGCCGCTGGCGGTACCGTTACATTAAAAGGTGTATCTGTTCACACAGGCACTGCCAAAGGCATCATGATTAACTGTGCAAAATTAGCAATGCAATTCGATGCTTTACTACCAGGTGCTGCTGTTCCTGAACACACATGTGGACGCCAAGGTTTCTTCATGCTTATGAGCATGGAAACTCAAGTAGATACTGGCAAAATGAACTATATCATACGCGACCATGACAAAGAATTGTTCGAAGCGAAAAAAGCATTCTTCTTACAAGCTGGTCAAACATTAAACGAAATCTATGGCCGCGAAGTATGTGAAGTATCCGTAAAAGATCAATATTACAATATGTACGATATCATCAAAGACAACATGGAATGTGTCAACGTAGCTAAAGCAGCTATGGAAAAAGCAGGGTATCACGCCTATTTGCGACCCTATCCGTGGCGGTACAGATGGTTCTAAAATTTCCTTCATGGGCATCCCTACCCCTAATATCTTTACTGGCGTAGAAAACCTACATGGTCGTCACGAATTCGCATGTATTGATGACATGAAAAAAGCCGTAGAAATTATCGTAAACATCGTTAATATTGAGAAATAATAGGATAGATGTAACTTCTCATGCACCTATACTACTAGATGGCATTTGAAGGATATTTAAATACTAAACTAGTAGTATAGAATACAATGGAATCTAAGATACCTTAACAATAAAAAGGACTATACGAGATATCTCGTATAGTCCTTTTTATATGTTATGTGATTGTAAGAAATATAGCTAATGTTATGCTAATTTTCCATTACGTTTACGATTTCTGATTTGTTCTTCTTCAGCGCGAGCTTTCAAAGAAAGATCTTTTTCAGTACCTACATAACGGCCATAGAGGAAATAATAAGCAACGAATGCAAGAAGTGCTACTACAACAGTAACATGGAACATACTTGTATAACCAACTACCTCTTTAATAGCACCTAAAATGTATGGACCAAAACCTAAGCCCATATCTAAGGCAATGAAGTATGTAGATGTGGCAACACCAATGCGGTGAACAGGAACGATTTTAACAGTTACTGCTTGACCGTTTGACATAAATGTACCGTAACCAAGACCAACAAACACAGCAGATAAGAGTATAAGCCATGTAGAGTGAGCGATGGACAACAAGAAAATACCAAGTGCTAAAGATATGAAGCAAGGGTAAAGAACGAAGTTTTCCCCTTTCATATCAAATACAATACCAAGTAATGGTCTTGTTATCGTAATAACTACAGCATATACAACGAAGAAGAATGTACCTGCTAAGATAAGGTTTAAATCTTTTGTATAAGCGGCCATAAAACCGATAACACCAGAGTATGCAAAACCTACTAGTATAGAAACAAGACTAATAGAATTCATACGTGGTTCGATATAATCGGAAATTTTAATGCCTTTATGTTCTTCAGAATCAATATCGAGCTTAGGTTCATTAAATTTCATGATAACGGAACCGATACCACAAAGGATGATAAGAGCAACACAGAAGGCGATGATAAAGTCATAGCCAAGGCTATGAAGCATCAAAATACCTAAAAATGGACCTACTGCAGCGGCAAGAGATGTAGACAAACCATAGTAGTTAATCCCTTCACCACGACGTGACATTGGAATAATAGCGGCTACGATTGTACTTGTAGCTGTAGATGTAATACCGTAAGCAAAACCATTTAAGAAACGAACACTGTCGAGCATCAATAAATTAGGTGTGTAGAAGTACATAGCTGTTGAAATTAAGTAAATCAACAAACCTAAGTACAACATCTTACGACAGCCTAAGATACTAATAAACCGTCCTGCTAACAAACGAGCAACAACAGTACCAATAATATAAATACCAACGGCCAAGCCAGCTTGACTTGCTGTGGCATGAAGATTATCCTTTGCTACTACCGCAATAATAACGATTAATAAATAATAAATCAAAAATACTAAGAAATTAATCAAAGTATCAAGGACAAAGGATCTTGTCCATAAGGCCTCTTTAGCCTTATCCATAATATCAACTCCATTTTCTTAAACTATTGTCAACCATTTGCAACAACGGTTAATTATAAACCTCTCACTCTAAAAATCAAGAATTAAAATGTTATATGCATCATTAATTTTATTTATAACAATATATACATAGCCAATCATAATATAGTTATATCCATTTTTCTAATTCACATTAATTTTTGATAACAAAAACACCTTTGACTGTTTATATGGCATCATTAAAAATACAATATAACAACAAAGGTGTTATTTATACATATTAAATTAGTTTACTTATCAAGATTATTTCGTTTGTAATCCACAAGCCTTAAAGAAATTTTTATAGGCTTCAGCCTTTTTGGCAAGGCTTAATGGATATGCACGAGATGTAGATGGCAATCGTGTTAACGTCAATTCACGACCGTTAAACACAAAGGGAATTGTCTCCCCGTTTTAGGTAGTTTAACCTTTTCTGGCAAAAGGCTTAACAAAATTTCTGTGCCTTACCACCTGTGGTACCAATATGTTTACAGTGTGGAATTCGGTCCAATACCTCTGCAAGCGGTACAGGTTCAACGACCTTAAGAAATGCATCCGATGCATTGCCCTTTTCGCGTATAGCTTTCAAAACAGTAGGACAAGAAGCAATCCCCGCTTCAGATAAGAACGCTTTGATCTTATCCGCATCAAAGGCCTTTTCCTCACCTTTTCTAAAGTGTTCCTTATCGTCAAAGAATACTAAGCCATACACGCGCCACATATCATTTTGAAAGTTAGGATAATGAAATTCCATAGAACGCTTTTCGGAAGTTGGTGGGAATGTCCCCATCATCATTACCGTCGTATTCTTTGGTAAGAATGGCGGAAATGGTCTCGTTTCAATTGTTTCTGCCACAGAGTATCAACTCCTTTCATAATCTAGTATGGACTCAACTTTCAACACAATATATGAACTATGTCACATATTCAAATTCAATTAGCTACCATGTGAGACATTAGCAATATTACCAAAATGATATAGCAACGACTATAGGAGCAATCATTATTGAACGATAGGTTGAGATACCAATGTATTGATATAATCAAAACCTACTGGTGTTGGAGACACGAGATACAAGCACACAACAGCAGCTACAGCAAAGCCAATAGCCAAGTAGGAGAAGCTGCCATGACGTGGAAATTCGTACAAACCAAATAGACGAATACCGATAGCCGCACCAATAGCAGTAATCAAGGATGGTATGGAGAAAATATTATACAACCCAAACACCACCATGAGACCTGCATAACCACCTACTACAGTAATCATTGGTAGCATACGATCCATTGGATTTGGAATAGAACGAGTTAGCGCTGCTGGATAATAAGATGCTTCTACACCAAACATACCCAAGAATAGATTAAAGTCAGCCCAAATTGTTTCCCACGCACCTCTAAAAGCATCTCGATGGTTACCTACATACCATGCAAAGCCTGTAATAACTAAGATTGCTAAACCAGCACAGATGAAGTAGTATTCGCTAGGAATTTTTGGACCTGCATAAGCACCTATAGCCGTCACAACAGCACTTAAAACTGATGTAACGATAACGCGGTGTAAACGAGGACGTTTATTTTCAGGAATCCGTTTATACACGGTAGCCAATAGTTCTAATACAAAGCAAGCCATAAAGACTGCAATGCCCGCAGCCGGTGCAAAGTAGGCTGTAATAATAGTCAAAATAAAGGGAATGCACAAGCGCCATTTAGGGAATAATACAAGATCTTTATAATCTAAACGAACGTCTTGTGTCTCCATTGTAAAGTTGTTGTACACTACAAAGAGCAACATGAAAGCGATGACATCAATGGCATTAGCACCCCAAATCAATAGAGTTGGTACTATAATCATTGATAAGGCCACCCCAGATACACGGGATAAACCAGCGGCAACTATGCCAAGTAAGAAAAACGGTATTAAAGCAGAGATAATTTCGAACATAATATTCCTCCCATCATTGTATAAATTTAAGTATATAGTATCTACTACACTACATCAAGGAGAGATATATTTTTTCATAGTTAGTCGCTTTCTAACCGCAGAAGCAGAGCACCCCATTATCTGCGCTATTTTAGCAACACCATACCCTTTTGCTCGTAGGTTTTTTATGTTATTTTCATCTAACTGTAAAGTATTGGTACGAATTTCTATGCCTTGTTCCCGTAAATAAATAGCCACCGTAGATCCTCGTATACCATAGGCTAAACCTATGTCATCGGTACTCATATGATGATGAATATATAAGTAAGCCATCTCCTCTACCTTTCGATGATTTTGTACCTTCGGTGTTGTACATATTCCCATATGCCTCAACACATGATGTACTTTCCATCGGGATATGCCGTACATGCGAGCAATAGAATCCGAAGTATTTCCACTTTTATAAGCCCTACAAATACGTACTGGATCGATAGATACATTCTTCGTAGATCGCTGACAAGCCAGTCCATATTCCTTCATACGGCTTGCCATTGTCGTAATAGACACATCATAACGCTTTGCTAACGAGTGTAGAGACCACTTACCAGTTTCGTATAGAGCTTGTACATGAACCATATTGATATCCTTTTTTAAAGGTCTTCGCTCAATGTCATACTGCTTCATGCGTCGCATAATAGTGTCTACACTACACTGAAAATACTCTGCTACCTCTCTAACACTCCACTGTTTTTCTACATATAGTTGTTCCAATAGCTGTCTAGGTATAACGCGCACATTACGATACATAATATCACCTTTCCTTATAGACGAACTCCCTTCTCTATTATTGTGAAAGCTCCATCAAGAAAAAACAATACAAAAAAGGTTCCTAATAGTCACATAGGTGACCAATAGGAACCTCTTTCCATATGTAATTATATGCACCACATACGATAGATATAATTTTAATTGCTATCACAATATCCGGGCATAAACCATTCGTATTCTATGGCCTAACAACCTTCTAGTACAGCTTATTGTTAGCATTCTAATTAGCGATATTTCCGCTCTAGAGCTTTTGGCTTGCCTAAAATAATAGACCATTTCATCCCCTCTTTTAGGGCATGATTAGCTTTTCGTTTACGTGTTGAAGTTACAGCTGGGGCAGTTGTGACACTTACATTCCCAAGAAGAACACGACCCTCTTTAGATGCTTTATCTCGTTTAAACTCAGCTAATCGCTCATTTAAAGAAGGACCTGTAACAGACTCTCGAGTCGAACGAGTTGTATTAGTACTAAAGCTAGTTGATTTACTTGAGATTTTCTTGGATGAACCATGAGTACCTTGTTGCGTTGTAGCCGCTTCATCGTAATGATCCTCGGAAGCTAAAACTGTTTGAGTTTTATCATTACTTGGATGCACTTCAACATGTTTTTCAGATGTCTCCGTATCATCATATTGAAACAGCCTTCCGCCCTTTTTTCGTAAAGGGGCCTCAGGATGCTGATTTTCAATCGGTCTATTTTTGAAGATTTCACGATAGAAATCATCATCATACAACAAATCCTCAGGTGAAGGTTCTACAGGCTTTTTCTCTATGGAGATACCATATTCACGCTCCATATCCTCCCAAGTCTGGCCAGAAGTCGAACTTTCATAGTTATCATAATCATCAGACTCTTCTGTATTCTTACTTTTTATAATCGAAAAAGCAATATACGCGATGATACCTAGAACAAATATAGGGTTATGCGAAAAGATAGATAGCACAGAAGACAAAATAGAGTCCATAGCTACTCCTATTCACTATCTGCTAAGTTTTCACGCATTTTAGTGTCTGCAATAATATTGTTCATATTGTAGTAATCCATAACACCAAGATTACCGTTTCTGAAAGCTTCTGCCAATGCTTTAGGAACTTCAGCTTGTGCTTCCACAACCTTAGCTTGCATGTCTTGTGTTTTCGCACGCATTTCTTGTTCTGTAGCAACGGCCATTGGCACGGCGTTCTTCTGCACGAGCTTGAGCGATTTTCTTATCTGCTTCCGCTTGATCTGTTTGCAATTGAGCACCGATGTTACGTCCTACGTCTACGTCAGCAATATCGATGGACAAGATTTCGAATGCAGTACCCGCATCAAGACCTTTACCCAATACAGTACGAGAGATGTGATCTGGATTTTCTAGTACATCTGTGTGCTCTTCAGAGGAACCTACAGTTGTTACAATACCTTCACCAACACGGGCGATGATTGTCGCTTCACCAGCACCACCAACGAGGCGGTCAATATTAGCACGTACAGTTACACGAGCACGAACCTTGAGTTCGATACCATTTTTTGCCACTGCAGAGATGATTGGTGTTTCAATCACTTTAGGATTAACGGACATTTGAACCGCTTCCAATACGTCACGACCTGCAAGGTCAATAGCTGCGGAACGTTCGAATGTCAAAGGAATAGATGCGCGTTCAGCGGCAATCAACGCATCTACGACGCGGTCAACGTCACCACCTGCAAGGTAATGCGCTTCTAGCTGATTTACATTTACATCAAGGCCTGCTTTATTAGCTTTAATCAAAGGCATTACGATTTGGGATGGATTTACACGACGCAAGCGCATACCTACGAGTGTAAAGATACCAACATTAACGCCTGCTGCAAGAGCAGATACCCAAAGGCCTAATGGCACAACATACAAGAACACCATAATCCCAATCAGTAGAATGGGAATCAAAACTAAAATACCTACATCCATAATAACCTCCATTATATACGACGATGTGGTGAAAGCTTAATCGCGCTTTCTAACAATATTGCGGCCGCCTACAACACGAAGCACCACAATAGGTGAACCGGCATCGATGAAGTCCCCTTCGGTCACAACATCCACCAAATTACCATCAATTTTAGCAATACCTGCAGGGCGCAGTGTAGTATGAGCTACGCCTTCTTTACCAACTAAGTCATCTAATACATCATTAGATACATAGCCAGCTTTTGTCGTAGATCGTTGCCCTAAGGTAAACAATTTGCCTATCCAAGTCTTTTCAAAGTGATTAAAGAACACGATGATAAGGACAATTAGTAAGGCCGTTAATCCTAGTACTGCATACAGCGCTACCGTTCCTTCTCCAAGAGCTACAAAAACGCCCCAAAGAAATGCACAATAACCGATGAGTCCCTAAAATACCGCCCGGTACAACGAGTTCTACCGCCATCAGGGCGATCCCTATAGCCATCCAAATTAAAAACTCCATAGGCCCTCCTCTCTATAATTAATTTTATACAACTTATATACTCATTATACAATATAAAGAATAAATTATAAAGAAAAACAACAACGACTACTTTCACAGATTACACCTGATTCAGTAGTCGTTGTTTATAAAGTATATTAGTTCAAAGTTTTAATGTTGTAGTTATCCTCTATTAGAAGTTATCCTCTATTAGAAGTTATCATCTTAAGATACTATTTCATCAATAGACTCAAATTAAATTATACTTCTGTTTTTTTCAATTGGTCATTACCAACGCCTGTTTTTTGTAGGATTAATAAGATAATACTCATTGCCATGCCTACTACAGTAGCAAGACCCATGCCTTTCAATACAACAGGACCTACAGCAAGTTCTGCACCGCTAAGACCTACAACAAGGATAACAGATGTTAAGATCATGTTAACAGGGTTTGTATAATCTACCTTGCGTTCTACAAGCATGCGCAAACCGGATGCTGCAATGATACCGAATAAGAGAATGGATACACCACCCATAACTGGAACTGGAATAGCATGAATAAGAGCTGCTACTTTACCTACAAAGGAGATAATCATCGCAAGAACTGCAGCACCACCAATTACCCATACGCTAAAGCAACGAGTAATAGCGAGGACACCGATATTTTCACCGTATGTCGTATTTGGTGTGGCACCAAAGAAACCAGAAAGGATGTTCGCAAGGCCATCACCTAGCAAGGAACGTTGTAGACCTGGTTCTTTCATCAAGTCTTTTGATACAATGTTGCTCGTTACAACTAAGTGACCTACGTGCTCAGCAAATACTACAAAGAGTGCTGGCATAATCATAATAATGGCATTGATATCAAATACAGGCATGCCATAGAACTGTGGTAAAGAGAACCAAGGAGCAGCCTCTACAGCAGAGAAATCAACAACTCCCATGAAGGCAGACAAGATATAGCCGGAAACAACGCCAATCAAAACAGGGATTACAGCTAAGAAGCCACGGAACACAACAGTACCAAGCAAGGTAACAACTAAGGAAAACATAGAGATAAAAATAGCTTGGCTGTGGCTCATGCCTAAATCTTGATTGCCAATAAGGCCAGACATACTCATTGCTACTGGCGCTAATTCCAAACCGATAATAGCTACGATAGCTCCCATCGCTGCTGGAGGGAATAACTTATCAATCCAACGAGTACCAATATAACGAACGAGAATAGATAAAATCACAAAGGATAGACCAAATACAACGAAGGCCCCCTTTGCAGCCTCATAACCGAGACCTGCAGATAATACGCCTGCTACAGGAGCAATGAAAGCAAAGCTAGAACCGAGGTATGCAGGGATTTTACCTTTACAAACAAACAAATACAGTAATGTACCGATACCATTCATGAATAAAGCTGTTGCCGGATCTACTTTTAACAAATATGGTACCAATACAGTTGAACCAAACATAGCAAATAAATGTTGAAAACTAAGTGGCAACATTCGACCCCAGGACGGGCGTTCTTGGATATCAATATAATCCTTCATTTTTTCTCCTCACACACAATACAAGTACGTTGCATTTATACAGCACCTCTTAAGAGATGCTATATAAATCCACACTAAATATATTCACCTTATACTACATAAGTTAAATATCAACGTTCAGACCTAGGTCGTCTACGAGTAGGCTTTTTAGTCTCTCTCGGTCTGAATGGACCAGGCATTTCCGTTTTTTGAGGACTCTTCGGAGCAGCCGGTTTAAATCGGCTTTGCGTTTCCTCACGTAAAGATGGCAAAGCCTCAGCAGTACCAACTTGTTTTACACCTTCTACATTGCGACGACCAACGCTTGCTAACAAGCCTATAGCCATAAAGTTCATCAACAGTGAGGAACCACCATAACTAATAAATGGCAAAGGTACACCTGTTACAGGCATAATGCCACAAACCATGGCAATGTTAAATAATGCTTGTCCACTGATGAGCAAGGTTATCCCCATCGCTAACCATTTGCCAAATTCATCGCGAGATCGATTAGCAATGCGGAATCCAAAGAATGTAAAGGCTGCCACCAAAAGAACTACAAAGACAGCTCCGATAAAGCCCATTTCTTGAGCCCACACGGCGAATGCAAAGTCTGTGTGTGCTTCTGGCAAGTAAAAGTACTTAGATGTACCTTGCATAAAGCCTTCTCCAAGAATACCACCAGAACCTACGGCCAAAAGGCCTTGCACCGTTTGATAGCCCATATCTTGAGCATGAGGCCAAGGGTCGAACCAAGACTGAATCCGTTCCCAACGATACGGTGACATACGAGCTGCAATAAAGCCTATCACACCAGCTAAGCAACGACCATCAAAACCTGCTAAATAAATTAATATGAAGGAGAACCCAAAGATTAGCACAGTTGTCCCCATATCTGGTTGCAAGATCGTTAACACTGCAAAGATTATAGGCCAAACTAACATTGGCAACATATAACCTACGCGCTCACTCACATAACCTTGTAAGTTTGTGAGTGGATTATTATATCTTGATTTACCCCATTTTCTCATGGTACTCAATTTAGCGGATGTCCATATTATGGCAGCTAATTTGGCAAATTCCGACGGCTGTATCGATACGGGACCGATAACAATCCACCGACGCGCACCATTAATGACAGAGCCCGCCACAAGAACTAACACCATGCCTATTAGGGTTGCAATCATTATGCGTTGCAACATATGTGGCTTTTGTAGTTGTCTATAATCATACCGATATAAAATAACACCTATTGCCATTGAAAGAAATAGGAAACCTATATGTTTGAAAAATACCCTAAAAGCCCTGTATTTTCGTAAATAGAGCTAATATAGGTGGCACTGAAGATATTCACACTACCTATAATCGTGATGAGTACTATAGGTAAGAGCATACCTTGTAAATCATTTTTAAAGAGTGAGCCCCACCGACTATCCCCCTTATTCGGTGTTTCCATGTTAAGCCTCCTTTTGTACTTTCGGCTTAATTGCTTCTAAGCGGAAAATAGGTTGCCCTTTAGCACTAAACTTTTCTTCATACTCAGTTTTTACATTTGGAAGGTCTGTACTATGTAAATCATAGGTTACATTTTTAAGTTCCCATCCGCATTCTTTGAATTCTTCAAGAGAGAACATAAATAAACCTTCATTATCAGTTTTAAAGTGAACCTCACCACCGTCTTTTAAAAGACGAGCATAACGATCGAGGAATGTATGATATGTGAGGCGACGCTTAGCATGCTTTGCCTTAGGCCATGGATCACAGAAGTTGATATAGAAGCGATCTACTTCACCTGGCGCAACAATCTCTTCAATACCAGCGATATCAAAGAGGGATACCTTAGCATTATCTCGTTCTGCTTCAAAGATTTTTTGTGCTGCGTAATAAATTACCCCAATTTGCACTTCAAATCCTACGAAGTTAGCATCTGGATACGCTTCGGCCATACCCGCAATAAAGCGTCCCTTACCTGTACCAAGCTCCATATATAATGGTCGTTCAGGATGTACAAACAACTCACGCCATTTACCCTTATACTGCTCTTGACCAGATAAAATAATATGAGAGTCATATTCGTGGATAGCTTCATCAATCCACGGTTTCCTACGAAGGCGCATACTTTCTCCTTACATCTATATTAATTATTAATTATATCTATTATTACAGGTCATATACCTATCTTATTAATTATAGAAAAGGGGGCGTTAAACGTCAATTATATTTCCCTTTTCTACATATGATTTAGAACATAAAAAGACCTACCTCCGAAGAAGTAGGTCTAGATGATATTAGAAAATCAAAGTTTCAAGATTTTCAATTTGATATTTGCTGAGGCCAAGCTCAGATAAACTCTTTTCAGATGCAGCGAATAGATTATTTTTACCTACGCGCGTACCTAAAGCTGCGGCAGCGACCAATTCACGGTCCAATTTACCTAGGCGAGAACGATTGCGATTTTGCGGTTTCGGCTTCTTCATACGGAACGTATTATATTGAACCCCTTCCTTAGCGTCCTCAGGCTTCTGCTTTGTTAAAGCAGCCCCATTAGTGCCATTCCCCAATAAAGCACTAAGTCCTGTTTGCTTAGGAACCATTTTTTCGTAATCAGCACCAAACTCAGGGCGCTCTTCACGCAATTGATCGAATGTAGCTAAAGCTGCATTCATTTGCTTCAAACCAGCAGCAGAGTAAAGTTGACGAATGGCAATACTCACCTCTTGCGGTGTCAACGTACCTCGCTCAATAGCAGAAGCGATTGCACTTTTCAACGCACCTTGATCTCCAGACGCTGTATAGCGACCGATATCAACTAAGTCTTTTTGACGTGCATTGAGTTCTTTAGGCGTATATATATTTATCTCAGATATAGACGGTGCCTGCTTAGAAGGCTGTTCTCCCGCCCCATTAGCCTCAGACATATAGCCACCGGCGACGATGGCCACGGCTAATGTTAAGGTTAATACTTTTTTCAACGTCTTAGAATCTCCCTTTTCATTAATACTTACTTATATAATACTGTGATATTTCTGTACATTAACAACAAACTTGTTCTACTGTAATACATACTGTAGATAATATTATATAATACTTCATCTAATTTTTATAGTCCTATTCGAAAAAAATCTATAATCTTTTAACATTTTTTATATTTTTATAAAATATGACATTAAAATAATGCAGTAGAAATCGGAAATTCACTAGATTTCTACTGCATTTATAGAGAGAATTATTTATTTAATATTTTATCAAACTAAACGGATAAAATTTGTTTGGCATCAGCCACAATCTGTTCTAAAGAAACGCCATTTTCTCTTAACAGTTCAGTTGCATCATAACGATCGTGGAACGCTTTAGCAATACCTTCACCACGGCGAGTTACTTGAGATTTATGTAAAATACTATAATCTGTCGTATCAACCACACCAGTAGATGTAAACTCACCTACAGGAACACGAATTGCCACAGGATAATCCTGTTGATGCACGGCATATTCAGTCATAGCCAATAGTTCTTTATTATTGGTAGGTGCTAAATAAACCAAGTTAGGAATGCTTGTAAGCATAGGAATATCGAAGAACCCTAAATGAGTGACATCATTCATACCATATACAGATGCCATATGATTGATAATGACCGCCGTGTTCAGATACCTTTGTCATGAGGGCTTGACGAGCTTGTGCCGTTAAATCTGTTAACTCAGCAAGGGATAAGCCTTTTAAATCGGCTGGAGATTGTATATCAATTAAATTCATAAGTTGCTTTCCTATTTGTTTTGTGTTACTAACCGTGCTATACTGTATGTCCAATATGTAACAAGTATAAAACTTAAAGTTAGGTTTAAGTCAAGGGAAAACGTAAACCTTAATATGAACCCATAAGGAGGTCCTATGACATATACTGTTGGCGAAATCGCAAAAAAACTAAATGTGGCACCTTCTACATTGCGTTATTATGATAAAGAAGGCTTATTGCCCTTCGTAGCAACTAAATGTTCTGCGTTGGTGGTATCCGTGTATTCCATGACGAGGATATGGATTGGTTAGAATTAATTGAATGCATGAAGCATACAGGTATGCCTATTAAAGAAATAAAACATTTTATCGACTACTGCGTCGAAGGTGATAGTCGCATTAATGAAAGATTATCTATTATTAGAAATCAACGAGATCGCGTATTAGTAGAAATCGAACACCTACAAGCACGCTTGTCCATGCTAGAATTTAAAACATGGTTTTACGAACAAGCTAAGGCTAATGGAACTACTAGCTTTTATGAAAGCTTAACACCTGATGACGTTCCTGTAGAGTATCATAAATACTTTGAACGCAAATGGCGCGCTGATAAAGAAGCCGCCGAAAATGGTGAACCACCTAAAAAATATAGAGCTATATAAACCAAAAGGAGCTATCTCAACGGATAGCTCCTCTTTTACATGACATAATAATTGGAGAACTGTTTACATTAACAGCTCTAAATAGGCTTTAGGCCTTATTTATTGGGACTTTCATATATAGTTTTATAACCGCCCTCTGTGACAGCTACGATTTGTTCAATCTCCTCTGTTGGATCCTCTGTGAAAGTAAAACTTTCACTCGCATCAAAGGATGCACTCGTTCCACAAGAGGAACTCAAATCGCGGGGCACCGGTCGGAGTTCTATATTAGTTACCCCTTCAGGGGCTTCACGCTTGAAGCGAATCGCGCCAAAGTGAGAGTAAAATGTTGCAATATATTTCATAATCACTCATTTCTAATCTACGCATTTGCTCGTTTTGTATTAAGGATAGCAATGATAAGAGCCACTACAAAGCCAACACCTACAGCAATTTCACCATTTAGTGTAGGACCAGCACCAGTGGCAGCTAAACCAAAGTTATGAGCGAACGCCGCACCAGCTGCAAGGCCAAGTACTGTAACCGCAGAATCAGAATTACCTTCACCAGTCATAATCAATTGACGCAATGGACAACCACCAAGCAATACGCTACAGAAACCTGCAAGCGCCATACCTAGGAAGTTCCACAATCCATCTGTATGTGCAATCGGTTGGTTTTCAAAGCCAAGATGGAAATTACCAAAACTAATATTTACAACAAATACACCAATGAGAACTGCTAAATAGCCAAAGATTAGAATAGATTTTTTAAACAAGAATAAATCGCGGAAGCCACCAACCGTACAAAGTCGGCTATACTGAGCTAAGCCACCTACTACAAGGCCAGCCGCCAAAGAAATGAGCCATGGAGCATGCATAGCACCAGGACCTTTTTGACTAAAGAAGATAAATGCAGGTGCTGTTACAACAAGTACGAGTAAACCTACTTGAATAGCAGGCATCATAGCAGATTCTAATTTGCTCAACGCATAGGTACGTTGTAAGGAATAGCCTCGTTTTAAGAAAATAGTACCAAATCCAATGCCACCTGCAAAGCCGGCAATACCGAATAAGGCATTTAAATCACCGCCGCCAAGACGCAAAATCATACGAATTGGACAGCCAAGGAACATCAACGCACCAATCATAACAAAGAAGCCGAGAATAAAACGAATAATTGGAGATGAACCACCTTTACTTTGGTGTTCGCCACGAATCATGGACAATAGATAAGCCCCTAATATAAGACCGATAATTTCTGGGCGAATGTACTGTACCGGTGCGGCACGATGTAGACCTAGACCACCGACAGTATCGCGAACAAAGCACGCAATACAAAAGCCCATATTACCTGGATTTCCAGCTAATACGAGGAATCCTGCGATAGCACCAATAATAAGGCCTGCAATAATTAAATTCCGTTTTTCATGAGACCCACTCATAGTAAACTCCTTTCAAACTACAAACACAAAAACTCTATGAGTACATGCTCCGATTCTAAGTAGCATGCTACTCATGATATAATAGCCATAAATATACATTGTTATTTATGGAGATTATCTATGGACTATATCTATTTAGACAATGCGAGCACTTCGTTTCCTAAAGCACCAACAGTCGCCACCGCTATGTCCGACTATATAACGAACCGGGGTATCAATATCAATCGTGGTTCCTACGCCCTCGCCTACGATGTAGAGGATATTATCTATACAACAAGACAACGACTAAATACCTTATTTAACGGCCATGATCCATCACATGTCATCTTTACACAGAATGTGACGATGAGCTTAAATATGGTCATCAAGGGCCTATTGAAAGCAGGTGATCATGTGCTCGTTAGCTCAATGGAGCATAATGCAGTCATGAGACCTCTTACCCAACTGCTAGATAAAGGCATTACCTTTGATACTATTCCATGCGACTCCACAGGATCCATCCAAATGGACTCTATCGAGCCATTAATTCGTCCTAACACAGTAGCCCTAATTATCAATCACGCATCCAATGTATGTGGAACCATCCAACCGCTCGAATCAATTGGCCCGATCTGCAAGGCTCATAATCTACAATTTATTGTAGACGCAGCCCAAACGGCAGGTGTTATTCCTATTGATGTGAAAGTATGCCATATTGATGCACTTTGCTTTACAGGTCATAAAGGATTATTGGGACCTCAAGGTATTGGTGGCATTATATTGACCAAAGAAATGGCTCAAAACTTAACCCCTCTTATCGCTGGTGGTACAGGCAGCTTCTCACATTTAGAAACATGCCTACCCATATGCCCGACGCCTTTGAAGCAGGTACGTTGAATCTACCTGGCATCATTGGACTCAATGAAGGCCTCGCCTATATTGAGTCACAAGGAATGGAAAATATTCATAACCATGAGCTAGCGTTAACACAAGCCTTCCTCGAAGGATTGCAATCAATAGATGGTATTAACATCGTTGGTAAACAAGATATCCAAGATAGAACTGCCGTTGTATCCATCACAATTGATGGTATGGACCCAGCAAGTATTGCTTACGAACTAGAATCTACTTATCACATCATGACACGTGTTGGTCTCCACTGTGCCCCACGAGCACACCAAACCTAGGAACCTATCCAGAAGGAACTGTGCGATTCTCCTTTGGCTATGCCAACACACATAAAGATGTGGATCCGCATTATCTGCTCTACATAGAATCCTTAAAAATACTAAATAATACTTAACCATTAAGGCTATATACTTCGGTATATAGCCTTTTATACTTCTACGCTTCACACAAACGACCGATAGCATCAGCTCTGCAGCGTTTGCAGTGTGTCATTTGCGGCACATAGTGACCAATAAATTGACGCATGTTATCGATTTCTTCTGAAGTCGGGCCTCGGTGATTTTCAAAGGCCGTATCATGAACTGGAATCATAGCAATACAGTTCATCAAATCGACACCCCATGCTTCCGCTTGTTTAGCGATAGCTGGTACATGGTCCATATTTACATCAGGCACTACTACGGTGTTAATCTTAACAATGATGTTCTTTTCCTTTAACTTCCGGATACTTTCAGCCTGACGTTCTAATAAAATACGGGCCCCATCGATTCCCTTGTAGATATTACCCTCATAGCGAACCATGGAATATACATGTTTTGCAATCTCAGGATCAATAGCATTAACCGTAATCGTTACATGCGTAATTCCTAAGTCAGCAATGTCATTAACATAATCAGGCACTGCCAAACCATTACTAGATAAACAAAGCATGACATGAGGAAAATCCTTTTTCACGAGGCGGAAGGTTTCAAGTGTCTTGTCTGCATCACACATAGGATCCCCAGGACCTGCAATACCTACTACAGAGATATCCTGACGAGCATCAAACACCTTGCGCACAAAGGCAGCTGCCTCTTGTGGCGTATAGACATGCTGCGTCACGCCTGGTCTATTTTCATTCGCACAGTCGTACTTACGATTACAATAATTACATTGAATATTACAATTCGGCGCTACTGGTAAATGTAAACGACCCCAATTAGCAGAAGCGGCCTTGTTGTAACAAGGATGATTTTGTAGGAAACTTTGTCCTTTAATTTCTTTCATAATTAACCTTTCCGACCAAATCTAATAGCATCTTTATGGCAAACATGTAAGCAATCACCACAGTTGGTACAATTCATTTCATTTGGTCGTGTTCCCATTTCACATACGCGCAAGCACGCATCACAGTTATCGCAATCATTTGTTTTAAAAATTCTAAAAATAGAAATTTTGCGAAGCAACTCCATTACGCCCCCAAAAGGACATACAAAGCGGCACCAAGCATTGGCGATAATAAGGGAACCAGCAATAATAGATACGACCGTTATAGTACGAGCCGCCCAATACCATTCGGAGAACTGCATAGATAAAATAACAGCATTAAAATATTCATCGCTCGTCCGAATGGGGATCATAATGCGAGGATTACCAAATTTAAAATATACTACAAGCCCTAAAATTATAGTTGCTACCATGCCGAGTTGAAGGAAACGCATATAGTTTTTACGATTTCTTAGTGGCCCCATAGATATTTTTCCCAGCATTTGGTTAACCCACCACTTGGACAGAACCAGCTACAGAAAGCACGTCCAAAGAAGACGACCATAATCGGCAAGATAATCCACCACGCATAAAAGTACGTCGTGATGCGGCCCCAGCAGGTAATTATGGAACAGCTTTCACAGTTTACGAATGGAACAATATAAGGGCATCGGAATATGCCATAGTACACCCATTTCCCCATAATGAAGAGGAAGATAAACTGTACAATGCGACGCCAAAGGGTTAAATTTTTAGGCGCTTGCTTTCCAGATACACCAGAATTACCTTGAGTTCCACAGATTGCAGATGACGGACAATGATTACACATCTTTTACACCAAACCTTTCTATCAAATCGAGACCTCTCGCACTATGAACGGATGTGAACCCGTGATTTTCTAAGATTTGTTGTCCTTCTTGGGACCGTGTAAATTCAATATAATCGGCAGCCAACGCACGATCTTGTACATATTTCATTGTATTAATAGTGAAAGTAAGCGGTGCAGGTGGCACAAATTGTGCAGGTATGGAGAAGTACTCTATACGATCCTTGAACCGATCATGTGTGGTAAGGCGTTTTTCAATGATGGATACATCGGCTTTACCTTCTACGAGGTCACACATCATGGAAATTACACAAGCATTTTCAGCCATTAAGTTTTTCATGATACCATCGGTCAAACCAGATAATTTCATGATTCCTTTTACAGATGCACTACCTGGTGGAGATGCGCCTAGGGGCAACATAACGCGTACACCAGGCTCGGCCATATCCTTCAATTCCCGAATCCCTGCGGGATTCCCCTTAGGTGTAACGATAACGTAATCCGTAAAACATAATGGTTCAAAAGCCATACTTACGCCTTTTTTGCGCATATTTTTCGCTAGATCTAAACCGCGAGCCCCAAAGACTTCTGTGCGACTCTTCTCAGCCAACAAGGATTTACCAATAGCCCCTGCAAAGGCACCAGTATACTGAATATTGTGCCCCGTGTGCATCGTATAAACTTGGTTTAAATCAAGGAACGCTTCCGACAAACCGCCACAAGTCCACACTTGTAATGAGTCAGACTGTGTTGGCTTGTAAGCGCCTCGTATAAACGACGGCACCGCTGATGCGGCTGCTAAAGCTAAAGCACCACCAATAAACTGGCGACGGGATATATCCTTTTTCAAAAATCCCATGTACTTACCACCTTTCACTGAACTTTACAGTACTAAGCATATACTCACATTATAGTATAAAAACCATAAGTTTTAATGATGATATGCATAAGTTTAATTAATTTATTTATATAGATTAGTCATGTAAATACTGTTTTTAAAGGTATTATTATAAAATTTTAAGATATTCTCTCCATATCTATTTTATTGAATATTTATTGCATACGATGAATATGCTATTTTTTAGGTTTAATGAAGTTAACATCCCGCTATACGCTCAGTGCATAGTAAACAAGGAACAATCAGCTCTATAGACTATATTAGACTCTTTACAGCACTCATTGCCTTTTAAGATTAAAATTCACTATAAGACAATATTGCCAAGAGAACGCAAAAAGGCGGTACAACCAAATGGTTGTACCGCCTTGATTCATCAATTATTCAGCAGTGAATGGCAATAAAGCGATTGCACGTGCACGTTTGATAGATGTAGTCAATTTGCGTTGATGTTTTGCGCAAGTACCGGAAATACGACGAGGTAAGATTTTGCCGCGTTCAGTCGTAAAACGACGAAGTTTAGCAACATCTTTATAGTCGATTTGATCGATATGGTCTGCACAGAAAACGCATACTTTTCTTCTTGGCTTTCTGCCTCTATCTCTTCTCATTGCGAATCCTCCTTTTCGAATTAGTAGGAGTCCCTGACACTAGAACGGGATGTTTTCGTCATCGCCGCCTGTACTGAAACTATCAAAATTGGACCCACCTTCGAAAGAATTAGTATTCATATCAAGGGATTGGCCCACAAAGTTCGCTACTACTTCAGTAACGTAACGTTTTTGACCGTCCTGAGTCTCGTAAGAACGAGTTTGCAAACGACCTTCTACAAAGCAACGACTGCCTTTACGAAGATTGCCTGCCGCTTCACCAAGTTTCCCCCATGCAACGCAGTTGATGAAAGCAGTTTGTTCTTTCGTCTCATTTGTTGTGGAATCAATGTAGGTGTTAGTTGCAGCTACTGTGAAAGTTGCTACCGCACGACCAGTTTTGGTATAGCGTACTTCAGGATCACGAGCTAAATTACCTAGAATTTGTACAGAGTTCATGTTTTCCTCCAGGCTTTAATTATGCTTCGTGTTTAACAATTAGATGTCTTAGGACTTCATCGTTGATTTTCAATACACGATCGATTTCTTTGATTTCAGCAGGTGCTGCTTCAAAGTTGATCAATACATAGAAACCGTCAGTGAATTTCTTCACAGCGTAAGCAAGACGACGCTTGCCCCAACGATCTACCTTTTCTACTGTGCCGCCTACACGAGCAATTAAAGCTTCTACTTTTTCAATAACAGCGTTAGTTGCTTCCTCTTCAGCTGGTTTCACAATAAACATGACTTCGTATTTGTTCATACAAAATCACCTCCTCTTTCGGACTAATGCCCCTATCGACACATAGGGGTAGGAAGTGCTTACCATCAATAAGCCTTACTATTATAACCTAAAAAAAGAATGAAAGCAAGAGCTCTAATTTAAGCCCTTGCTTTCACCGCTATTATATACGATTATATTTTTCATCTTCAGGAAAGGCGATAATAGCACAAATAATTACAAATATTGTGATTACACCCATCATAGGATCTGCTGTATCATTTGGTAAAAAGGTAAGGATCAACGATGATATAATACCACTACCATATTGCATGGCACCTAGGAGTGCTGCCCCAGAACCTGCCATTTTACCTGCTCTATCTAATGCTAAGGCATTTGTTACAGCTGCAATGATACCATTCATGGAGAAGAATAAGAAACAGCCAATAACGATTAACCACAGGGAATGATAGCCTATGATTATCAACCCCATTACAACGGATACACAAATAGCAGCAAATAATGTGGCATATCGCAACAACCTATCGAGTCGTATAGCGCTTACAATACGACGATTGATTGCACTTAGTAACATTACACCAATAATATTAACAGAAAAGAGATAGCCAAAATACTCTTTTGGCACTCCATAGACATCAATATATACATAAGGCGAACCTGTTAAAAATGCATAGATAGCAATATAAAATGAGCTTACACATAGCGTATATTTCATAAAGCCTTTATTACGTAATAAAATCCAATAATTATTATAGGTATGACCTATAGACTTTTTACTACGCTTCTCTACAGGATGTGTTTCAGGAATGACTAATACGGCAACGAGCATCAGAATACCGATGGCAACCAATAACCAAAAGATTGAATGCCAAGTATACCATACAAGTAAATGCCCCGCCAACATCGGCCCTGCAATAGGCGCTATGGCCATAACAATAGCTAAGGTAGATAACATTTTAGCAGCTTCAGTCCGACCATATAAGTCACGAATCATAGCCCGTGATAACATAGGTCCTACGCAAGCACCAAATGCTTGGAACACGCGCCAAGCCAGCAACTCCATCATGGATGAACTCAATGCACACCCCACAGAACCAATGATAAATAAAACTACCCCCATAATAAGCGGCTTCTTACGTCCAATTTTATCGCTAACGGCGCCCCAGAAAAGTTGGGCTAGCGCAAAACCTATTAAGAAACCAGTCAACGTTAGCTCCGCATCACCATTAAGATCTCGCCCCATCTCAGGCATGGCAGGTAAATAAATATCCGTCGACAATGACGTAAACGCCATCAATGCACTTAATATAGAAGTAAAAAGCCATCCTTTATTGCTAATCATCAGCATAAAGACACCACTTTCATGTAAAATCGCACTATAATATGTATGTATTTAAATTATATCAAAAACAATGTTAATACTATATAGTATAGTGATAAACTAAAACAATATTTATATAAATTAGAAATTCTATAGAAAATCCTTGCGTCATTATTCTATATAATTTACTATATATAGAGAAATCTGATTATAAAAAGGAGTCATCATGGCTAATATTAATGAAAACTATTTAAACCTACAAGGTTCTTATTTATTTGCAAATATTGCTAAAAAGGTTGCAGACTACCAAGCAGCGCATCCAGATGCAGATATCATTCGTCTTGGTATCGGCGATGTTACATTACCACTTGTTCCAGCAATTATCGACGCTATGAGCAAGGCCGTTCAAGAAATGGGTAAAGCTGAAACGTTCCGCGGTTACGGTCCCGAACAAGGTTATGACTTCTTACGTCAAGCTATTATTGATGGCGACTACAAACCATTAGGTGTAGACATTGCGATTGACGAAGTATTCGTTTCCGATGGTGCAAAATCTGATGTTGGTAACATCCAAGAATTATTCAGCGAAGATAACATCATCGCTATTACCGATCCAGTGTACCCTGTATACTTAGACTCTAACGTTATGGGTGGTCGTACAGGTGAAGCGGTAGATGGTATTTTCCAAAAGGTTGTATACCTTCCTACTTACGCTGAAAACAATTTCTCTCCAGAATTCCCTTCTGAACGTGTAGATATCGTATATCTTTGCTCCCCTAACAATCCAACAGGTACTGTTTTGAGCCGTGCTCATTTAGCAGAATGGATTAAATGGTGTAAAGATAATGATGCGATTTTGATGTTCGACTCTGCTTACGAAGCTTTCATCAGTACAGAAGACACTGTAAAATCCATCTATGAAATCGAAGGTGCTCGTGAAGTAGCTATCGAGTTCCGTTCCTTCTCCAAAACTGCAGGTTTCACTGGTACACGTTGTGCTTACGCAGTTGTGCCTAAAGAAGTAACTGGCAAAACTAAATCCGGTGAACGCCAACCACTAAACCCTATGTGGAACCGTCGTCAATGCACTAAATTCAACGGTGTTCCTTACATCATCCAACGTGGTGCTGAAGCAGTATACACAAAAGAAGGTCGCGAACAAACTCGTGCTAACATTGCATACTACAAAGAAAACGCTCGCATCATCAAAGAAGGTCTTGAGTCCATCGGCCTTACTGTATATGGCGGCGTAGATGCTCCATACATTTGGCTCAAAACACCAGGCAACATGACTAGTTGGGAATTATTCGACATCTTACTTGAAAAGGTTCAAATCGTATCTACCCCAGGCTCTGGCTTTGGCCCTCACGGTGAAGGTTATCTTCGTTTAACAGCTTTCGGTAGCCGTGAAAATACAATTCGCGCCGTTGAAAGAATTAAAACGTTACAATTCTAATACCTATAAAACTAAAAGACCGATTACAATCCTATAATAGGAAGGTAATCGGTCTTTTCTATGCCTTAATATATATGATTATTTAGTTTTTATAATTTAATAGTAGATATGTTAATAGTAGCCCCAATTGCTAGAACCTTATTATGAGTACTATCATCTATCTATTAAAAGTTATGGCGAATGCCTGCATCAATACGATAGGAGTTATCTACAGTAGCACCAAAGTTTTTAGTGAAAATACCATAAATATATGTATTAGGACGTACGCTCCAAGAACCACCGAGTTCAAGGTCAAGCCATGTATCTTTTAGGTTCACTTCGCTACCTGTAGTTGGCTCACCAGTCATGCTGTACGTAGCATTCATTTTACCTGAGAACTCATGAGCTAACGCAGCTTTAAGGAATACATTACTGTTTTTACTTTCCTTGCCAATCCCTACGCCAATGCGACCAATAACAGAATTTACTGCATCAGAATCAATATGTACTGTGCTACCTGTGTTGGTACGTGCATCGAAGCTTTCACCAGACAAACGGCTGAACGTCAATTCCGCATTAGGATCGATATAGAATCCATTATCTTTTTTAATACGTTTACCATATTCAACACTTAAGGACGCTCCTGTATTACGGTAGTCACCACTCAACGTAGTGCCCAAGGTATTGCGTACAGTGAAATCATTTTTCAAACGGTTCACTTTGCCAATTATGTCTAAATAACGGCCATCCTTAAATTGTTTAGCACCGTATACAGCTAAGCCAGCCGTCTTGCCGGAGCCAGAACCGAGAGCGTAATCATTATTGCTTGTGCCGTATAGTAAAGCTCCACCAACAGTCCAGTCACCACGCAATGTATCATAACCGACTTGCGCCATGTTGTACGTTTGATTTACATAGGCATCATCTGTAATTTTAGACTTACCACCAATGTATTTGCCCCATACGCCATGTTTATCAGAGTTAAGACGTACATCACCGAGGCGGCGTTGTAAATCATTTGTATCTGCTTTCATTTGCATCATAGAGGCAGCCAGTGCACTCTTAGCGCCAGATACAAGTTCACTTTCACGAGTTGTTACCACAGCTTGATCCGTAACGCTAGCTTTTCCGTCCATAGCGAAGCTTTCTGTACCTAGATTAGTAGAGTATGTAGGACTAATAAGGCCACCATCAACCTGTACATTTACATCTAAATTACGTTCCCCTTTATTAAAGTTAGTGTATGTTAACTTATTTGCTAATTGGTGCAATGTACCTCTAGGATTATTAATATTTGCATAACCTTTAAGGGTATCTGCAGAACTGTGCATAGTTACAGATGAGCCTTTTTCAGCATGATTGATAACTACTTGGCCTTTACCTTGTGCAGATGCAGGAGCACCCTTTTCGTAATCGATAGCTGTATGACCAGCATAGTTATTAATTGTAATAGGACGAGCGTCTACAGCTTGGATAATACCTTTGCTAGCTGCATCTTTACCACCTATGAAATGTTCTACACGGCTACCAGTATATAAATAGTTTGCATTATCTGGGCGACCTTGCGTAGGATATACGCGCTCAGCACCTAACCATTCATTGCGCCATGTAGCACCATTTTGTAAATATAATCGCAAACCACCATGATACGGATTATTATTGCTTTCATCAAATTCGTTAAGCACACCCCCTACTAATTTAGAATTGGGTGTCGTTAAGCCTAATGAAATTTCAGAACCATGGTTATGAGGATTTTTCTCTATACCATAATTTTTATCTAAAAAACCCACATTACCATACATTTTCACATCATTAGTGCCTAGTTCTAAGCCATCCATACCAGTATTTACATAGACAAATCCTTCTTCAGATAAAGCAGAATACGTATCAGATGTATCAAGTGGATTTGTTTTTATATCGGCCCCACCCAGCACACGGATATAACCGTCTTTATTAGCTTGCAAACCAACACCGACTACATCGATATTTGCATTGCCTTTTACAGTTACACGCGTATCATCATTGTCACCATCACTGGTTAAACCGCCATACCCAGCATAGATACCACTCATGTAATAATGTGCCAAATCAGGTCTGCGTTTTTCTCCGCTTTCCGCCGGTGCTGGATTCGTAATTTTCACGGTTACATTCTTGTCGATAGCTACTTGTGTACCATCAAGTGCATAAATCCCAGTCACATTGTTATGGTATTTTGTACCATTCACACCAAGGCCAGATACATTGACAGTTAAGTCATCTGTATAATGCCTTTGTTCCCCCCACAAATTAAGACCGATGGATTTGCCATCTGTATGACTTTCCACCATTGTAGCTGAAGCCATAGTAAAAGCACTAGCTCCTGTTAGAATTAATGCAGCAATAACAGCAGCGTTTACCTTTCTTATCATCTCATACCTCCTCTAACTTTCAAACTATAAATAGAGCTAATTCAATTGTATCTAGACCGAGGGTATATGTGTCAATTTTTACTCATATGATTTTTAGTTTGCCCCTTATAACAACACGCAATGTATCGATATAGTTGTACCAAAATCGATGTCCCACTCTATGTATTAAGTGCTTCTCTAATCCACCGCAATAAATTCTATAGAAAAATATCAAATACATTTATTTTGTGCTATAATAAGAATGTTAATAATTAAATTTCTCGATTTATATAGGAGGCTAATATGAGCAAAATTCGTATTGGTATCGTTGGCTACGGCAACTTAGGTCGTGGCGTTGAAGCATCCGTAAAATTACAACCTGATATGGAGCTTGTTGGTGTATTCTCTCGACGTAAAGGTTTAGAAACAGTTTCTGGTGTTCCTACATATACTATGGAGGATCTACCAAACTTCAAAGGTAAAATCGATGTTATGGTTCTTTGTGGTGGTTCCGCAACAGACCTTATCGAACAAACTCCAATGGTAACTAAATACTTCAACTGTATCGATTCCTTCGATACACATGCACGTATTCCTGAGCATTTTGCTAATGTAGACAAAGTAGCTAAAGAAGCTAAAACTGCTACATTGATTTCTTGCGGTTGGGACCCAGGCATGTTCTCTTTACAACGTGTATATGCTGAAAGCATCTTGCCTCAAGGTAAATCTTATACATTCTGGGGCCGTGGTGTTTCTCAAGGTCACTCCGATGCTATTCGTCGTATTGATGGTGTTCTTGATGCTCGTCAATACACTGTTCCTAAAGAACAATACCTTGAAGCTATCCGCAATGGTGAAACTCCAGACGTTGATGGCTACAAAGGTCACCTTCGTGAGTGCTATGTAGTGGCTGCTCCTGATGCGGACAAAGCTAAAATTGAAAATGAAATCAAAACTATGGAAAACTACTTCGTAGGTTATGAAACTGTAGTAAACTTCATTTCTCAAGAAGAACTTGATCGCGACCACAAAGGCATTCCACATGGTGGCTTCGTTCTTCGCTCTGGTGAAAGCACTGACGGCACACGTCATGTTGTTGAGTATTCCTTAAAACTTGACTCCAACCCTGAATTCACTGGCTCTGCACTTGTTGCTTATGCACGTGGTATCTACCGCCTTGCTAAACACGGCGGCACAGGTTGCTACACAGTATTCGACATTCCACCAGCTTGGATTTCTACTCATTCTGCTGAAGAATTACGAGCTCACTCTCTATAATAAAGCTCCAAATAATAAAACAGCCTTCCGGACTCGGAGGGCTGTTTTTCTCTATTTAAAACTTACATATATGAAAATGCTCATTATAGTATGCCTTTTGTATAATTAACAATCACGGCCCCATTCGGTATCGGATTACTTATTTTTGAATCATGGATTGTAATGCTTGTAATTCGCTGGAATTGGAAGCCATTCCTTTTAATTCTAAACCATATACTTTAGCAAAACGAGTCATAATATATTCCGTAGACTCAATTGATTGTGGTGTGGGATCAGCCCCTTGTATAATAAAATACAATTGTTTGCCTTGCAAATTAGCTGTATCGCGTATATCATACATACGATCGATAACATTCTTCATGGACCCGCTCATCGTATGCCAGTACATAGGGGTGCCAAAAACAATAACATCAGCATCTTGCATAGCTTTTAATACCACATCAAACTGATCGCCTTCAAAATGTTGACCTAAAGAATCCACACGATAATCTACGAGATTCAATTGATCATATTGAGTATTCCCCAAAAAGCTGTTTCGCCATACGGCTTGTATTGCCATCTCGATTTTCACTGCCGTTAATAAAAAGAATTTTTGTTTTCATTTGAAACCTCCCTTGACCGTTTGTAGTGACTGCCGCACCTGTATTAACACTTCCGGTATCAGTGGAAGATGCACAGGCTACACTCAGTATCATACATACAATAAGAGCTATAAGTAGAAAAATACGTTTCATATTATTTCGCTAATCCTTTCGCTTTCATCCATTGTTCCATATGATCGGCTACATCCCTGCAAATACGAAAGCAGCTAATAATTTCTTATTCATAATAGTACTCCTTATATAATTTATCATTGTCATGCTATACGCTTATCTAAATAGTAATCAGTTACAGTACACAGCCTATCACTGTGTTCATGTTATGAGATAATTATAAAAAAAAAGAGACTTTTTAAGAAGTCTCTAAATGTTAATCTATTATAACCTAAAACTTATAACTATCGTTATATAGATTCTTTTACCAACTGAAGAAAGTCCTTTACACCTTGTGTTGGTTCTTTACTATATAATACACCGTAGTCCATCTCGTATTGCCAAGCCATGTCTTTAAAAGTAATCAATGGATGTACGTCTTGCCATATAGAAAATCCTACAAATAAGTCCTTATTATTTACCCATTGATTAAATATGGATGTGTCTAAAAATGGAATTCTCACAAGTTCAATATCAGGATGATGTATTTGAATATCTTGTGCCATCTGATCAAAGATTTTACTCCAGTTTGATCCTAATAGATATAATCGACGCCCCGACAAGTCGTCCCAATCTAATGATTCCTTAGTTACTAGAGTATCATTTTTAGACATCATAATTAATAGTGGTAACCTTTCAATAGTGATACATTCAGCTTTTTCATAGTAACTGAATGTCTTTTTATCATAAATGCCCATTACCACATCGATATCCCTGCCTAAATTATCTAAAATTTGACGCGCATTTTCTGGGGTATTTTCATAAGGTACAATCTGAAATTGCACCTTCGCTTCTTGTAATTCCGGCACCATACCAATTAAATATTGAACAGGCGTAATAGGGGAAGAACCAATCCGAATGGTATCGGATACACCTTTATCTATTTCAGTCACCCGTTTAATTGTATTCTCACTATATTGAATAATATGTTTTGCATCTTTATAAAATACTTCTCCCGCCTCTGTTAAGGATAAACCACGATGGGAACGATTAAACAATCGAACACCTACATGGTCTTCTAGTAAATTCATTTGTTTAATAATGGCAGTAGAACTGACAAACAACTGTTCCGCCGCTTTGTTAAAACTGCCAGCATCAGCAACTACAATAAATGTTTTAATTTGTGGATTATACATAAAAACCTCCTACAAAGTAAATCGTAATTTAAGTATATCACGATTACTTGTAGGAGGTAACCTTTAGGTTATATGCACAGTATTCTAATATCTATATACATTCGTTGTAATTATAAAATATCTAACAGAGGAAATGACAGTCTATAATTATTAGCTAATAATTAGATACCCCGTTCAGCAATCCAATCATAAAAACGTCTAACCATAGCTGGGTCTCTGTGATCAAAGAACATAGATGTATTTGTATCAATGCCTTTAATAGCAGCCATATCATCTGCATCAAGATTAAAGTCAAAGGAATTTAAGTTTTCTTCCATTCGTTCTTTGCGTACAGATTTAGCTAACACAATGATGTCTCGCTGTGTTAACCAGCGCAATACAACTTGCCCCACAGAACGATTATGTTTTTTAGCGATTTGTTCTAATACAGGATTAGTGAATAAACCATTTTTTCCTTCTGCAAATGGAGCCCAAGCTTCCATTTGAACGCCCAGTTCTTTCATGTTGTCTTGAGCAAACCACTGTTGGTTGAATGGATTGACTTCAACTTGATTAACATGAGGCGCCATATCTGTAAATAATGCTGCCTCTGTTATACGATCTGGGTAAAAATTAGATACGCCAATAGCGCGTAATACACCTTCATTGTACAAATCTACTAAGGCACGATAAGAACCGAACCAATCACCAAATGGTTGGTGCAACAACATAAGGTCTAAATAGTCTGTATGCAATTTTTCAAGAGATGTATATACAGACTCTTTTGTTTTTTCATAACCATAATTAGAAATCCAAATTTTAGATGTAACAAATAAATCTTCCCGTTTTACACCAGACTCTTTCAAACCGATACCTAGTTCTAATTCATTCATATAACTTTGAGCCGTATCAAAATGACGATACCCAACTTGCACTGCGTCCATAACAGCTTGCACTGTTTCTTCACGAGAGATTTGGAAAACACCAAAACCTAATTTAGGTACTTTTACGCCATTACTTAACACTACATGTTCCATATTATACTCCTTTTATAAATAGACTAGTTTATTATAATTAATACGCACTATGTGCTTACACTTTGTATTTTAGTAGCTTCCATAATATTTGCATAGAAAATATAAGTTATATAGATATAACCTTCAACTTATCACCTCAGAGTTATAACATTCTACTACTTACATTTCTATCAATTGACTACAAATCTAAAAAAATATAATACTACTCATTAACTACGTAATATGTGACTAATAGTGTCACTTTTTTAGTACAAATTTATAGCTTCTATATGATATAATATTTATTTGATAGAGTTTCTACGGAAACTTACACAAAGAACGAAATCAATTAGTTAATAAAAGGTGGTACCATGAGCACAAATTTAGAAGTAGGCATCGTAGGCCTTCCAAATGTTGGTAAAAGTACATTATTCAACGCCATTACAAAAGCAGGCGCTGAAGCTGCCAACTATCCATTCTGTACAATCGAACCAAACGTAGGTGTCGTTGATGTTCCAGACAATCGTTTAGCTGTATTGGCTGAAATGTTCAGCTCCAAACGCATCCTTCCTGCAGCTATGCGCTTCGTAGATATTGCAGGCCTTGTAGAAGGTGCGTCCAAAGGTGAAGGTTTAGGTAACAAATTCCTTAGCCACATCCGTCAAGTAGATGCGATTGCTCAAGTTATCCGTTGCTTCGAGGATCCTAATATTACTCACGTTGCAGGTTCTATCGATCCAATCCGCGACATCGAAATCATCAATACTGAACTTTGCCTTGCTGACCTTGAATCTGTAGAAAAACGTAAACAACGTATTGAAAAAATCGCTAAATCTGGTGACAAAGATGCGCGTGCTGAGTTACCATTACTAGAACGCATCATCGAAGGTCTAGGTGAAGCAAAACCAGTTCGTGCACAAGGTCTCGAAGAAGAAGAATTAGAAATGATCAAAGAGTTGACATTGCTTACAGCAAAACCATCTCTTTATGTAGCTAACATTTCTGAAGACGAAGTATCTGATTACTCTTCCAACGAATATGTAAAACGTGTTGAGGAATATGCAAAAAACGAAGGAGCTGGCATCGTTGTTGTGTCCGCTCGTATCGAGTCCGAAATTGCAGAGTTATCCGAAGAAGAATCTGCCGCATTCCTCGAAGATCTTGGTCTTGAAGAATCTGGCTTAACAAAACTTATCAAAGCAAGTTATGCACTCTTAGGTCTTATCAACTACTTCACTGCTGGCGAAATGGAAGCTCGTGCTTGGACAATTGTAAATGGCACAAAAGCGCCTCAAGCAGCTGGTAAAATTCACTCCGATATCGAAAAAGGCTTCATCCGTGCTGAAATCGTATCCTTCGCTGACTTACAAGCTTGCGGCAGCCAAAATGCGGCTAAAGAAAAAGGTCTTGTACGCCTAGAAGGCAAAGACTACGTTATGAAAGACGGCGATGTAACACACTTCCGCTTCAACGTATAATACAAATTAATAACAAAAAACCAGTAAATCGAACGATTTACTGGTTTTTTTAATGCTACAAAATAGCTTTTATTTAATTTTATTTGTCATCATTGCCCAATGCATTTTTAAGGCCACTAATCGCACCTTCTACAGCGTCTTTAGCATCATCAGCAGTTTTTTTGATATCATTAACAACACTATCAGCAGCATCTTTTACTTTTGCTACTGTATTCTCAACAGCACCTTCGGCTTGCATTTGTTTGTCATCAGTTAATTTACCTGCATTTTCTTTTACTGCACCTTTAACTTGATCTAATTTATCTTCTAATGCCATAATTGTGACTCCTTTCATATAAAATCACGTTTAGCTATATTAGAGCTACTTTTATAAGTAAACTACTATCCCCTTTTTCCGAAGAAAAATGAGACTACAGCAACAACAATGACTGCACCTAATACAGATGGAATTAAGGACATCCCTGCTAAGCTAGGACCCCATGTACCAAATAGGGACTGACCTACGGACGAGCCAATTAAACCAGCAACAACGTTAGCGATAATGCCCATTGCACCGCCTTTGTTAGTGATGGCACCAGCTAGGACCCCAATAAAACCACCAACAATAATTGACCATAACATATAATCACTCCTTCCTATTTAATCATAATATTCATAAATCCTATCAAATAATACAGTATTTATAAATATTTTAGAATTCTTGTATATTTATAATATAGCATTCAATTCTAAAGATTAAATGAAGAATTTCGATTTAGTTCTACATATATAATCTACTCAACTACTGTTACAATTTCATCCATTGTACGACGTGTTTTATTGCGATGTGGTTCTTCATCACGGTAACCAAAGGCAGCCATTACAGCAATGCCAAAGTGTTTAGTATCGAACAGGCCAAGTTCATCACCTAAGAGTGCGGTCATGTCATCTTGATTGAAGCCTTCTAATGGACAAGAATCTAAGCCTTCATACGCCGCCATAGTCATCATATTCGCCATAACGATATACGCTTGTTTTGAAGCCCAGTCAAAAGCAGCACGTTCAGACTCAAAGGTTTTAAAGTCACTTGTAGTAAATTGAGCATATTTCTCACGGTATGCTGCATCAACTTCAGCAGGTAATTGTTTAACCTCTTCTTGAATATGACGAATATATGGAGAATCGAATTCAAGATCAACTTTTTTACGCGCCAAGAAAACTACTACATGACTAGCTTCAAGACCTGCTAAAATCCCCCAGCCATGAGCTTTCATTTTTTCGCGAATTTCTGGATTTTGAATCACCAACAATTGGTAAGCCTCAAAGCCAAGGGATGTAGGAGACAAACGTGCCGCATTAAGAATAGCATTCCAGTCTTCTTCAGAGATTTTCTTATTGCTATCAAACTTTTTACATGCATAACGATAGGTCATAGCATATTCTAAATCGTTACGATCCAATTTTGGAGCGGTTAATTTTACATTTTCTATTTCATACTTGCTCATATATACCTCCATAATGATAAAAAATATCATATATCTATAGTATCATAGTTAGCCGTTAAATTATATAAGGATCCAAATTTTAATAAAAAACAAGAAAAAGCCTAGACGATGTCTAGGCTTTATATGGTACTGCCAGCTCACCTTTTTCATACCAAAAGAGGCCAGATGTACTGATCTTATGTTCTTTTAAAATAGTCTGAACCTGCTCTACAATATTTGGATCTATTTGCACAGATAAACCACACATATCGTAAAGCTCGGGAGGTGTTGCCATCAATTGATGAGGCACCTCTAATTCTGTTAATACCTTGTCTGCTTTATCGCCAAAATAATAGGACGTAAAGACGACTAGCAATTTTTTATTCTCCAAGGCACCCCTCCTGCCATAACATTTGATATTACATCACTATAACGTTGATGATCTATTTAAAGCTAAGGCGTCTCGTCTAAATCGGTCCATTAAAATGATAGTGCTAAGAATTATAACTTAACTACATTCTCCCCAAGGATAGAGTCCGTAATAGCGTACATATTTGTGATACTACCTACACCAAGCTCTTCTTTTACCCCAAAGTAATCGAGACAAATGCCACATGCTGCAATTTCAACACCAAGATCAGCTAACTTTTTAATGTTTTCCAAATGAACAGAATCCTTAGTTACCATCTTAACACTGCTATTAATAAAATAGATCTTAGATGGTTTTACATCAGCTTCTACCATGCACACCCAGAAGGTTTTCATCAAATTTCTACCAAGCTCTTCACTACCTTCACCAAGATAATCTTTTGTCATCAAGATAACTCGGTTACCATAGTTCATCGGTTCGCAACTCGCTTCTGTAACAGGATTTGCATTTGGCGTCATAGTGAGGTAGAAATCCTTACCATCTTGGCGGATTGCCACACCATAACCACGAGACTTGCCAAACTTTTCTACATTATCGCGACTCACTTCATTATCTACAATAGTAGTAATAACAGCATCTGGATTCGCATCGCTAACCTTCTTAGTTTCAATCACAGGTTTTGGACACAAGCTACCACGTACATCTACAGTTAATTCATTTGTATTGCTCATCATACACCTCTATATTATATACATTATATGTTTTGTAAAAGTATTACCTATCAGCTATCAGCTATCAGCTATCAGCTATCAGCTATCAGCTATCAGCTATCAGCTATCAGCTGATATTGTAATTAAATATTGATTGCCAATAGTAGAAAACCTATTTTTTATAAATCTATTCTGTAACACGTACCGCTAGGCCACTGAAATTTTCAACAGTACCAACAATACTAGCACAGTCAATGCCAGATTCGTGTAAGGCCTCAACCAATTTATTACCTTCACTAGCAGGCACGGAGAAGAGTAAGCCACCCGAGGTTTGGGGATCAAAGAGAATATCCGTCCATACAGGGTCCAAAGCCTGATCTACTTGAACGTCTGTTATAGCTTTTCGATTCCCATAGGATGCAGCTGGTACTAATCCCATTTGAGCCGCTTCGATGACATCATCAAAGAGAGGAATGTCGTAAGCCTTAATGTGTATTGTCACATCGGAGGCACTAGCCATTTCTACAGAGTGCCCCATAAGACTAAAGCCTGTTACGTCCGTACAAGCATGGATGGTAAAGTTGTGAGCCACCTCTGCTCCCACCCGATTTAACGTACTCATGCTAGTGACAGCCTGCTCAGTACCTACAGGAAATAAATCTGCTTTCAGAGCATTATTCATAATACCTGTACCAATACGTTTAGTTAGCACCAATACATCCCCTACTTGAGCCCCTTTATTTTTCCAAATTCGATTTGGGATTCACTTGCCCTGTCACAGACATACCGAAGATAGGGTTCTTTATTTTCAATGCTGTGACCACCTACGATGGCAGCACCAGATTCAGCCACGATGGATCCCGCTCCGTTTAATACATCTGTTAATACACCTTGTTCAACAAGAGGCACAGGGAACCCCACAATATTCATAGCTGTTAAAGGCGTACCGCCCATAGCATATACATCACTCAAAGCATTAGCAGCCGCAATTTTACCAAATAAAATAGGATCATTAACCATGGGCGTGAAAGAAATCTAATGTTTGCACTAATGCTAGTGTATCTGAAAGTTTATATACCCTGCATCGTCAGCACCTGTCATATCTGCCAGTACGTGTTCATTGGTAACAGGTGTCACTGCTTTTAATACACGATTTAATATATGAGGCCCAATCTTACACGCACAGCCCCCACTTGTTACGTAATCAGTGAGTCGTACCATACGTCCTCCTTATTCATTCTCGGGCAATCGAGATACGATTTTCTTAACTGCCTTTTCAAATTTCGGGCGCGGCATCAATAGTTGATGACCACAACCATTACATACGATGAGAAAGTCTGTGCCAATCCGCTTAACTTCCCATTCATCACTGCCACAGGGATGTGATTTTTTCATTTTCACCACATCGCCTACGTAATATCTAACAAATGCCATAGCGCCTCCTTTTACGTCGTTCAGTATTTATATACTTATTATACAAAAAATACCATGTTCTATAAACATATCAGAATTCTATAGTTATATAGTTATTTTATGGGGAGTTATTAGTACATTTAACAAAAAGATTATTAATACGTAATCAATAATGATTTTTCATTTAGTTATCATTCTCAATATCAAAATGAACTTATTTTATAAATCCCATACTATTCAACCTTTAAAAAACCGCATTTTTACTACATTGATAATATTTATCATTTAGAAAATTTTCGAAATAAATTTTACAAAAACACTTGCATTTCTCATTTAGTATGTTACAATATAGTCAACAATGATTATTCGTTAAGTATACGGATATCCCATTGTATATAAAACTGTTAAGACGGCAAGTGCCGAAAAAACAAAAATCAGTAAGTACTATTTTAAGAGTTAGGCAAGTGTCTATTTAATCCAAGAATAAGTTTTCTTACTAAGGCGAAGTCGCCCACGAAAATTGTAGAATAAGTATTCTATTATTTGAATTCACAACCAAGTGGTTATGAATATATAAGTTAAGTAACAAATTTGAAAATTATCGTAAGTACAAAGGAGTATTAAAATGGCAGAATTAAAAGGTTCTAACACTGAAAAAAATCTTCAAGCAGCATTCGCTGGCGAATCCCAAGCATTCCAAAAATATACTTTCTACGCAGCAGCAGCTCGTAAAGCTGGCATGAACGAAATCGCTGATTATTTCGAAGAAACAGCTCACAACGAATCCGCACATGCTAAATTGTGGTTCAAAGCTCTTCATGGTGGCGACGTATCTTCTGATATCGAAGCTAACCTTCGTGATGCAGCAGCTGGCGAAAACTACGAACACACTACAATGTACAAAGATTTCGCTGACGAAGCTGAAAAAGAAGGCTTTGCAAAAATCGCTTACCAAATGCGCGAAGTTGGTAAAATCGAAGCTCGTCATGAAGCTCGTTACCTTGCATTAGCAGCTCGAGTATCTGGTAACAAAGTATTCACTAACGACGAACCAGTAGCTTGGATCTGCGCTAACTGTGGCTATGTACACATTGGTGAAGAAGCTCCTAAAGTTTGCCCAGTATGTGCTCACCCACAAGCTTTCTTCCAACGTTTGGTTGAATCCTTCTAATCTGTAAATACGACACTAACTAAACTAACAACCTGTAAGTACAGATTTAAATTAAACACACCTGTAAGTACAATATAATCTTACAGTAAGTACTAACAACTTCCTTAACAAAAAGACGATGACTTAGGTCATCGTCTTTTTTTGTGTTCTATTCGCTATTTAGTACTATCCTACTAAATGCTATTTAGTAAACTAAATGTTGTTGTACCGCCTCATAAGGGTTATCTGCATGAGCAATAGCAGATATGATGGCAACACCACAGGCTCCTGCTTCTAGTATAGGCTTCGCATTGTCTAAAGTTATTCCCCCAATACCAACACATGGTAAGGTCAAGCCTTCTGCTTGTAGTTCAGTAATTCGCTTTGGTCCACATGGCTCTTGGCATCAGGCTTACTACTTGTGGCGTACATAGGTCCTACGCCTACACAGTCAGCGTAGATTACATCAGTCTTATGAAGTTCCTCCACAGAGTGAATAGAAATACCAACTACCTTATGGCCCACAAGATTACGAACCTCTTCTAAACGCATATCTTCTTGACCTACGTGAACACCATCAGCATTAACAGCCACTGCTAAGTCTACATCATCGTTGATAACATAGAGTACATTGTACTTTGCACAGATTTGTTTTAACTGTTGGGCTAACTCTAGTTTCTGTTGCCCCACTAAGGTACCTGCGCCCTTTTCTCTAAATTGGAAACAAGTCACACCGCCTCGACAAGCGTCCTCTACGATAGAGAGCAAACGATTTTCATTCAGTTCCACATCTTGCGTACCACTGATGAAATATACTTCTAATTGATCTGGCACAACTATAGGGCGTATACGATTTTCAGACATAAGCACCGCATCATCGAGTGTATATAAGCTATCCATAAAGGCTACACTAAAGCTACCAGGTTTTACGCCACTTACCTGCACTGCACTTTCACCGGCCAAACCATAGTAAGCCAATGCATAGGCGAGAAACTCACCGATAGATAGTCTGTTTTTATATGGATAATAAGCGCTAAAGAAAGCCGCCAAAACAGCTCCTAATAGACAACCCGTGCCCGTTACAGCCGTCATAATAGGATGACCATGCGGACGGCAAATACCCGAGTTCCATCAGAAACATAATCCTCTTCGCCAGTTGCTACAACAGGGCAGTTGATAAGGCGTGCTAGACGATAAGCAATAACAGCACTATCCTCAACTTGTCTCCATCTACACCTTTGCCTACAGTAGAATTATTAGCCGTATCATCGGGACTTAACGCATCATAGATAGCTTTGATTTCACTTTGGTTACCTCGTACTAATGAGATCTCACCAGTCTTAATCAAGTCTAACACCACAGATAAACGATAAGCCCCCGCATGACAACCTACAGGATCTAAAACGATAGGAACCTCATGTTTCTTCGCCAGTGCTATGGCATCTTTGTAGTAACTAACTTTGTCTGGGGTAAGAGTACCAATATTAATGAGTAGCGCCGATGCATGGACGATGAGATCTTTCAAATCTTCACTACACTCACTCATCACCGGTGATGCGCCAATGGCGAGCAAACCATTGCCGTAAAGGTCCTCACCACATCATTGGTAATACAAATAACGAGAGGGTTTCTCTGGCGCAAGATTTCTAATATATTGAGTTCAGGCCAAATTTGACCATTCATATATGGATTTTCATAGGTCATATCACTATCTCCTCTCGTCATTTTTCAAGAGCTCATCCATCGTTTCAGGTCCATTAGATAACAGTCCATAAGCCATATGATTAACGGGACCACAGCCATTTCCCAGCCCAGGATTATGCTTAATGGCAAGTGCAATATAGTCCTTGGCAATACCAATGGCATCCATTACATCACGGCCCTTTGCAAGCTCCGCCGTAATCACTGCAGAGAAGGTACAGCCTGTACCATGAGTATGTACCGTATCATATTTAGGGCTTGTCCAAGTACGGACGCTACCATCTTTAGTGAAAGCATAATCCGTTGCATCTTCGCCGATGTGACCGCCTTTAATGATAACTACTTGAGGTCCTAAGTCCTGTAAGATACGATTCGCCGCCGTTGTTATGTCACTTTCACAATCAATAGACATGTCCGCTAAGACCTCAGCCTCGCTGCGGTTAGGTGTAATCACTGTAGCCGTCGGAATAAGTTTAGATTTTAAGAAATTTACTGCCTCATCTGATACGAGTCGGTCACCGCTAGTGGCAATCATAACGGGATCCATTACATAAGGAATTGGTTTACTCACATAAGGATAGATAAGATCCATCATCTCCGGCAAGGCAATCATGCCCGTCTTAACGGCTTGAGGTTCAATGTCAGAATACACATCGTGTAATTGTCGGTCAATACTCTCTAGCGACAGATGTTCTACATGATGTACGCCCGTCGTATTTTGGGCTACCACAGAGGTAACAACAGCCATGCCGTATACGTGACGACTTTGGAAGGATTTCAAATCGGCCATAATACCGGCACCACCACTAGGATCAGTACCAGCAATTGTCAATGCAGTATGTAGTTTCATTATGCCTCCTTATGTAATAGATGACGACGAGATAAGATTTGTAATACTATGAAACCAATGCAAGCACCTGCTACAGAGCTCATGGCGAAGGATGTAATCAAAGTCAACAATGCCAAAGGTTTACCTAACAAGAAATTGGCTATAGGATAACTCACAAGAGCACCGATAAGGCCGGTACCAATGATTTCGCCTAGAGCTGCCGCCCATAGAGCGTTATATTTCTTATATAAATAAGCCGATAACCAAGCGCCAATCATGCTGCCAGGAAAGGCTAAAGGAGAACCTAGTGCCAATACATTCCGTAAACAAGATGTACTAAAGGCAGCACCTACGGAAAATCTTGCCCCCACCACAACGGCTAAGATAACATTAATCATATGTTGAAACGGAAAAATACGAGCCGGCCCAACAGGAATTGATGTAGTAGATAATACTACACCTAAGGCCACACATATGCTAGCAATAATCAGTTTTTTCATAATACCTCCAAACATATAAAAACAAGACCACTCCAAATGGAATGGTCTCGTAATAGTTTAGTATTATGTTGCACTCCACTTCCCTACGCCGGTATTATCTGGATCAGGTCTAGGGTTTTGAATGGTCAATCTCAGCAAAAGCACCCCTAGTGGCAATATATTTTTATACTCTAGTTATAACATCATTATACAATCTATGCAACAAAAAGAATTGACGGTTTCCTATTATCCGCATATAATGAAGCCATAACGGGGTGCTCACAAGAGTGGGCTGAGAGTAAGCTATCGCTTTAACCCATAACCTGATTTGGATAATGCCAACGTAGGGAACATAGAGGATTAATAGCCGAGTTCCTTTTTGGGACTCGGCTTTTTCTATGACTTCCAGGCAAGGAGGACGTATGAAAGATACATACATTACACAACCACAGTTCGCCATGATATGGTTTGGCGCCGCTCTATCTATAGCGGAAATTATGACAGGAACTTATTTGGCACCCTTAGGGCTCACCCAAGGTCTATATGCCATCATACTAGGGCATATCATCGGCGGTATATTGCTCTTTGGAGCGGGCCTCATCGGTGGACGTTTACGGCAAGGCAGTATGAATACTACCGCTTTCAGCTTTGGACCACTAGGAGCTAAAGGCTTTGCCTTTTTAAATATGCTTCAACTTATCGGCTGGACTAGCATCATGATCTACGATGCTATGCTAGCCTTACAAGAGCTAGCACCTCTATCCCCTATGATTTGGACGATAGCTATTGGAGCACTTGTCATCCTATGGCTTTTCATCGGCCTCCACAATACGGGCTATATTCAAGCCATCGTATCTGTTCTATTGCTAGGACTCACCCTCTACATGGGCGCTCACATGATATCGCAGTGGCCTAGTGAGGCTAGCCTTCTAACTAGCGGAAATATGAGTTTCATCGCTGCCCTTGAATTATCTATTGCCATGCCACTATCTTGGCTACCTCTCATCAGTGATTATACCCGTGAAAGTAAAAAACCTTTCTCCGCATCACTTACAAGTGCTACAGTCTACACTGTAACAAGTATCGTTATGTACACCTTAGGTCTTAGTGCCGCAATCTTTGGCGGTGGCGACTCCATCATTACTATCATGATGAATGCAGGACTTGGCCTTGCGGGCCTCATCGTTATCATCTTCTCTACCGTTACTACAACCTTTATGGACGCTTACTCTGCAGGCGTATCTAGTACAACTATCTATAATGGTGCCTCTAGTAAAGGTATCGCCGTCATCGTTACTATTGTGGGCACTATTGCAGCTATTCTATATCCAATGGATGATATTACAGACTTCCTATACCTCATCGGCTCTGTATTTGCGCCGATGATTGCCATCTTATTGGCGGACTACTTTATCAATCGCCAACAAGTACAAACACTTATCAGCTTATCTCGTACGAGGTCTTATTTGGGCGTATCCGTTGGTTTATACCACTATATGTTACATAGTGAAAGCACAATAGGTGCTACATTACCAGCCTTTACAATGGCATTTGTCGTTACAACTATCGTTGGATTTATAAGTAAAACAGCGCACATATCAACAGAAATTAAGTAGCATTAGCAAGTAACATCTATTATAAACGTACTAATTCAATACTAAAGATTAAAGATAATAGTAAGTACACTGCTATCATTGCTATCAACTATCTAAAAAGAAAACACCTTCACAATCCACTAGTTACTGAACTATACATCTCAAAATTGTGTCCAATTTTTGGCATGTAGTTCATAGGATTATGAAGGTGTTTTATGTATCTCTATTTAATTTTAAAGTATTTTATCACTGTATCAAAACCATATGATTTAAATGTTTATCATCATTCAGCAATCGTAATAAGCCCGTTTTCACAGGTCCAGTGTCTATCTCCTACGCTTTCTGCTTCGCTTTCATCATGGGTAACCCATACGCAAGGTACATCCCATTCACGGATGATAGATACGAGATCCTCTCGAACCTGTTTACGCAAATTCCAGTCTAGTGCAGATAATGGCTCATCGAGGAGCAAAACAGTCGGTTTAGAGTAGAGCGCACGACCTAATGCAACCCGTTGTTGCTCACCACCAGATAAGCTACCCGCCTTAGTATGGCGGTATTTTTCTAAACCTAAACGTTGTAACAACGTATTACACATCTCAGGTGTACCTCGTTTGCTATAGGTAATATTACGTTCTACCGATAGATGAGGAAACACGATATTGCCTTGTGGCATATAGCCTACTTGGCGCTCTTGAGCAGGCACCCAAAGCTTTTTATCTCGATCAACCCACGTCGTTTCATCACATTGAATACTGCCAGTTGTGGGTTTTACGAGGCCCGCGATACATTTGATAAACGTACTTTTACCACTACCGGACTGTCCAGTCAGCACAGTAATGCCAGACGGCAGCGCACCATCGGCTTTCACAGTCACAGAAGGTCTAGCTACAGTAAAGGAAAATGTAATCATAGAACCTCCTAATTATTATCTGTATGGCGGAACAAGGAACCTTTTGTAATAAGGTGAATCCCGCTCAGTAACGCCAATGTAAGAACACAAATATAAATAACTAGCTCAAAGGCATCCATATACTGCCCTGCCTCTACATAAGAGTAGATAGCTAACGGCATAGTACGTGTTACCTTTGGAATATTACCAGCAATCAAGATGGTAGCACCAAATTCGCCCATGGCACGGCAGAACGCTAAAATACTACCTGTTAAAATACCTTTCCATGCGAGCGGTACAGATATGGTAAAGAAAATGCGCAACTCTGAAGCACCTAATGTGCGAGCTACATCCTCCATATTATGATCTACGGACTGCAATGCAGAACGTACTGTTTGATAAAACAGTGGAAATGCAATAACAGAAGAGGCTATGACGGCACCAGAAGCGGCAAAGACGACGCTCATGCCATGAGCTTCAAGCCAAGCCCCAAAGGCATAGCCCGGTGTAAATACCATAAGCAGCGCAAAACCAACGACTACTGGCGGTAGTACTAGTGGCAATGTAATAAGGGCATCAATAATAGCAATGCCGCCCCATTTACAGCGATTCATCCAGTAGCAAGCGGCTAAGCCACTTAGGATAACAATAACGAGGGCAATGCTCGCCACCCACAGCGATAGCCAGAATGGACTCATGCCTCTCCCCCTTTCTATGTACAACAAGTTTAGGCTATATACAATATCTATATTGTATCATAAGAAAACGCTAGCCATGAGAGCTAGCGTTTTACCCTTATTTAGAAGTGGAGAAACCGTATTTCTCTAATACTTTTTGACCCTCTGGGCTCATTACATATTGGTAGAAATCTTTTGCCAATGCATTGTCATATTTTTTAATGATACCGATTGGATAGATAACTGGATCATGAGAGTCTGCAGGTGTTACTGCGGAAATTTGAACGGCATCACCTGCTGCAATGGCATCCGTTTTGTAAATGAAGCCAGCATCACCAGCACCTTGGCTAATGGAAGCTGTTACGGCTTTTACATCTTTTGCATATACTACATTAGGCTCTACTTGTTCCCAAACGCCTAATTTTGTTAATACTTGTTTACCATAGTTACCAGCTGGCACTGTTTCAGGGTTACCTAATACAATGCGTTTCACAGTAGCAATTTGATCTAACTCAACTTTAGGTTGACCTTTTGGAACTACGAGAACGAGTTCATTTGTAGCGAATGGTTTTACATCACTTACAAGGTCTTTTTCTTGTAACATTTTCATATTTTTTTCGTCAGCAGAGATGAATAAGCTAGCTGGTGCACCTTGTTCAATTTGTTGACGCAATGTGCCAGAACCAGCAAAGTTAATAGCAATTTGATCATCTGCTAAATTATGGCTTTTTTTGTAAGCATCAGCCAGTTCTGTAAGAGCCCCTTTAAGACTGGCAGCAGCTTGTACAGTAATCTTTTCAGATGTACTTGGTTTACCTGTTTCTGCCGGTTTGCTTGCATCGTTACCACAGCCTACTAGAAAAGCAAGCATGAAAACGCTCATTAATACTAATAGAATTCGTTTCATAATTCCTCCTGTGCATCCCTTTGGATCCACACTGTGAAAGCTATGATTACTAACCGCAGAGACACCATCAAAGAACAAACTAAATATACAATATATTCACATTATACTATACATTTGTTAATTAATATGTATGTAAAAGCTCACATTTTTCATATATATTTCTGATGAATATGATAAGTAATCATAATGAATCAATTTTTAAGCCCCAAAACAATACATCCTATGGTATGATAATACTATAAATACTATATAATAATACTCTACTATTAATGAGAAACTCCAGGTGAGACAATGAATATATTTGAATTAATTGGTCATATATTTATGAATTCTATGATCCCAATCTTCATACTCATCGGCGTAGGATTTATACTAGATAGGAAATTCAAACTTGACCTCTATACATTGAGTAAATTGAATTTCTATATACTACTACCAACCTTTGTATTCAGAGCCATGTATGAAGCAAAATTTACATCTAGCACACTAGAAATTGTATTTTGTGCACTAGTTGTACTCATCCTAAACTCTATACTTTCTGGTGTAGTCGGTAAAATGCAAGGTTATGACGTAGCCAAAATTGCAACATTAAAAAACTGCGTCATGTTTAATAACGTTGGAAATATGGGTATTGCTCTTGCTATCTTCGTATTTACGAATGTGCCTTATATCATTGATGGAGCAACCCCCTATGCTGACTTAGGCCTCGTTAGCGTTGTATCTATCATGATTATACAAACCATTACAGTAATACCTATGGTTTCTACCAAGCTGGTGCTGGACGATTGAGCACACGAGATGCCTTAAACGTAGTCTTCCATATGCCAATGGTATACGCTATCCCTCTAGCATTACTTTGTCAGTTATTGCCTTTTGATTTACACGGTCTCTTCTTCTTTGCACCTCTCAAGATTTTTGCTAATGCCTTTGTTGGTGTTGCGATGATTGCCTTAGGGGTACAAATTAATAGAACACCATTAAACTTCTTTAAGGCCGATGTTATGCTCGCTACATCCTTACGGCTCATCGTAAGCCCTCTTATCGCAGCAGTTATTACGATACTCTTTATTATGTTCTACGGCCCAATGCATCCAATAGCAGCACAGACTATAGTCATTACCTACAGTGTCCCAACAGCTATTAATATGGCACTCATTGCTATTGAAATGAAGAATAATCCTGAATATGCTACGCAAATCGTTATGGGCACCACAATTCTATCGGCAGTAACTATGCCTCTATTTATTACAATCGCCTATTACCTTTTCCCATTATATTGATACTAGTATACCTATACAAAAAGGAGCCCTTTTAAAGGGCTCCTTTTGTACACTTTAAACAATTATCGTGTTACTTACTGATGAGATACGTGTTCCATACCCATTCTTACGAGACCTTCTACATGATCATCGTTTAGAGAGTAGTATGCAGTTTTTCCTTCCTTGCGATAGGTTACAAGGCGTGCTTGACGTAATACACGTAATTGGTGTGAAATAGCGATTGACCCATTCCCATTGTTTCTGCAATATGATTAACACACATTTCATTTTCTAATAATAATTCTACTATTTTAAGGCGCGTAGGATCTCCCAAGATTTTAAACAGTTCTGCTAGCTTTAGCAATGCTTCTTGTTTGTCGCTCATATAATCCCCCATATCTTAAATCACTATTCATGTTTATGTATCATTCTTATATTACTTATGTTCTTACTCATTTGTAACCCCATGGGGCATACATATAAATATTATATCATTTTTATTATATTAAAAAAGAGACTTTGTTTAAACAAAGTCTCTTTTTATATCATATCTATACAGGATATGAATTATTTAATGATTAATACAGGGCAAGTGGAGTGACTAGTTACATAGCTACTTACGCTACCCATGAACAAGCCTTTCAATGGACCAAGGCCACGGCTACCCATTACGATAAGATCAGCATTGTATTTTTTAGCTACTGCCAACAATGCAGGACCAGGGGAGCCAACTTCGAATACGCTTTTAACTTTTACGCCTGTAGGAATTTCTTTCACTACATCGTTAAGAATTTCTTTACCAGTTTCTTCCATATCTTCCGCAATTTGTTCAGATACGTAGCCACCGGAAATTGGTGTTTGATCGAAATTGGAAATAGCAGACACAATATTTGCAACGTGAACAATAATCAATTCAGCATGGTTGCGGTCCGCTACAGCGAGAGCATGTTCCAACGCACGTTTAGCATTTTCAGAACCATCAGTAGGTACGACAATAGTTTTGTAGGTAACCATAATAACCCCTCCTATTTCTAATCCCTCAAAGGGGATATGATCAAAGATCGTTTAGCCTATATTATTATATTCTAGACCATCAAGGAAAACTCCTCTTTTTCTAGAGGATTTCTTTTATTATAGCACAAATTATACAGAATTATACAAATAAAAGAATATTATGTGTATATTACAACACTTGCGAAGATTGGTTCGTATTCAATGTAGTAGTCAACTTGAATCCATCGAGCACATCGATAAGCTCTGGTGTGCTAAGGCTTGTGCCTGCTGGGCCAATCATACGAGCCACAGCTACATTGCCTTCATTACCTAAGATAATAGTAGCTGCGAAGGATACCGGTGCCGCTGCAGATGTATCAGCTGTATTAGGATTCTTCATATGACCTGCCAAGTAGAACATAACATTACCATCGATGATATGCGTTTCGTATCGAGTGATGGTTGCCTTATTCACCTCAACCAATTGTTTAAGATAGTAATCACCTAGCATTTGTTTACCCATCATCGTAGGCATGCCTGTGCTAACTGCTTGTACTGGAATTGTAAAAGATTCAATATCAAGGCGTACATTATGCTTAGTGAAAGCAATTTTCCCCTTTTCATTAAGACGGGTAAATCCTTTTGGATAATTAAATTTGATGCCTTCAGCTATGCTAATATCACTAGTGCCAGAGATAAATTGTTTAACACCTTTAATCGTACTAGAACCAGTTTTATTTAATAATTCAAAGGACGGAATCGTATGTTCCATCAAGCCTTGTTCCATAAACTCCCCTTGAATAGGAGCATAAGTACTAGCTAAATTATAGCGATGTGTTGGGTCCTTATCCATGATGAATTCCGCTTCAAATACGGATTGAACAGGCTCTGTAGAGGTCATTTCAGCATACGATTTTGGTGTCGTCTTATCCCAACGCGCTGATATAGCCCCTTTCTTGTTAAAGAAGCCACCAACAATATCATTATTTTCAAAGGCATTACTATGTTGACGCCAAATGCTCAAGTATTCTTCATCAGACATACCCTTGATTGGCACGCCATACCAAGTCGTATTCCATTCCTTTTGAGATACCCCATCTTGCGGTGTATTATTGCGCTTTGTAAAAGACACTGTATAGGAATCATCTTGTGTAGGACCTGCTAAATTGAAAGAATAGCCTTGAATATGCTCACTTTCACTGCGCACATCCATATCCAGTTTAACACCATCTGCTACACGCCAAGGAAGCGTAAAGGTATAGCCATTTTTATAATCCTTAACCACTGTATTCATCGTAGTAGCATAGGACTTATATTGTTCTGGCAAGATAGATGCAGAGTCTTTTTGTGAGTCTACAATAGCTATTGGTGTGCTAGGTGTCCCCTGCAAACCTTCCGCCATAATAGAGGTCGTGCCCATAGCCATTACAGCTAATGTAGCAGCAATAAAACGTAACTTCATAAGACCTCCTATAACATATTCTCCAAGAATGCTTTTGTTCTATCGTTCTGTGGATTATTGAAAATTTGCTCTGGTGTGCCTTCCTCTTGGATGACACCGTCGGCCATGAAGATGACACGGTCAGATACTTCACGAGCAAAGTTCATTTCATGAGTTACGATAATCATCGTCATGTGATCATCGGCCAATTGTTTAATAGTCTTTAGAACCTCACCTGTTAACTCTGGGTCAAGAGCAGATGTTGGTTCATCAAAGAGCATAATTTCTGGATTCATCGCTAATGCACGAGCGATGGCCACACGTTGTTGTTGGCCCCCAGATAAACGGGATGGATACATATCGCGCTTTTCCCATAGGCCAACTTTATTAAGTAATCGCTCTGCAATCGGTAAAATCTCATCATCTTTCATGCCTTTTACCATACGCGGTGCAATCATAATATTATCGAGCACTGTCATATGAGGGAATAAATTGAAAGATTGGAACACCATGCCCATGCGTAATAGCAAGTCATGTTGTGTTTCTTGGCTTGCATAGTTTACAGTGCCATTAGCATCAGTACTAGCAAGAACAGTGCCATCTACAGTAATAGAACCACCGTCGATAGTCTCTAATTGACCTAAACAGCGCAAGAATGTAGATTTACCAGACCCAGAAGGACCGATAATAGAAACGATTTCCCCTCTATTCATTTTGAGCGATACATCGCGCAATACAGTTTGATTGTTAAAGCGTTTTTCAATACGCTCCATATTTACAAATGTCATAAGTACCTCTTAAATCATCACATCTTTAACTCTAATCATTCTAAGTATTGGATTTAAGTCATCCATATAGACAATAATTAGATCTATCAATATGACAAGCAACTACAGGACAGATTAATCTTCGTATACAGCAAATCGTCTTTCTAAGTAGTTGAAGATATTTGTCAAAATAAAGGTAAAGATCAAGTAGAATAAAGCTGCCACTAAGAAGGCAGAGATATCAAAGTCACGTTGTACGATAGATTTTGTAATACGCAAGATATCATTCATAGCCAATACGTATACAAGAGAAGTATCTTTCAACAAGTTAATTGTCTCATTCGCAAGTGGAGGCAATACGCGTTTAAACATTTGTGGCAAGATAATCTTACGCATCGTTTGGGCATAAGTAAATCCAAGAACCTTTGCCCCTTCGTACTGACCACGAGAGATGGATTGAATACCACCGCGGAAAATTTCACATAAATACGCTGCGTAGTTTAATACGAATGTAAGCACCGCTGCTGTAGCATCATCCATTTGGACAGCACCATCTGTAATGATAGGTAATGCATAATACACGAATAAAATTTGAAGCATTAGTGGTGTGCCGCGCATCAAATATACGAAAGCTTCAACGATTTTGTCGAGCACTGTAAATTTAGATAAACGTACCAAAGCAAGTAGAATACCACCAGGAATGGATAAGATCCATACAATACAGAATAGCGATACGGTTACCTTTAAACCATCAGCAATGGTTGGGATAATCTGCAATAAATAATCTAACATGGAATACTCCTTCAAAACACGACTAGAGAAGAGGCATCTGGCCTCTTCTCTAGTGTACATTTCGTTCTTTAATTATCTGTTGTACAAACTGACCATAGTACTATTAGTATATCACGAATTGTACTATTTAGCATCGCTCTTATCTAGGTCTGCGCTAGAGCCCAACCATTTTTCAACGATTTTATCAGCAGTACCATCTTTTTTCATTTCAGCTAAGATACCATTGATTTTATCACGCAATGCAGTATCATCTTTACGGAAGCCAACAGCGAAGTTATCAACACCGTAATCAGTACCTTCTACGATTTTGTATTTACCAGGTTCTTTTGTCATGAGGTAACGAGCGATAACACCATCGGCGATAACTGCATCAACACGTCCAATACCAAGATCCATGAAAGCACTTACAAAATCAGCATAAGATTTAATTTCTTTCACAGTTTTACCGCTTGGATCGTTTTGCAATGCAGATTCACCAGTACTTGCTTGTTGAACACCTACTACTTTGCCTGCAAGATCTGCTTTAGATTTAATGGATTCATCTTCATTACGAACAACGATGTATTGTTTATCCTTCATATACGTGTTGGAGAACAAGATATTTTTCTCACGTTCAGGAGAAACTGTTAAGCCATTCCATAAAGCGTCGATTTTTTTAGATTTCAACTCAGCTTCTTTACTAGACCAGTCGATAGCTTTGAATTCTACATCCATGCCAGCGCGTTTAGCTGCTTCTTTAGCCATATCGATATCAAGACCTACGATTTCGCCTTTATCATCTTTAAAGCCCATTGGAGGGAAGCTATCATCTAAGCCGATAACGATTTTTTTAGGTAATTCTTTATTAGCCGTTTTAGTATCACTACCACAACCCGTTACAAATACCATCATAGATACTGCTGCAAGGCCAACGGCCATCATCTTTTTCCAATTCATAACTATCCTCCACGGTGTATTACACCTTTAACTACTTGCTAATATATGCTGTACAGAACTCATGTCTGTACCTGATGATTGTATTATACTTTAGTTCATTAAAGTTGTAAATAGCTAATTTGATGAATTTTAGAATTTTTTAGTTCTCTCATGGTTCATACAGGATTATAGTACTAAATCCTTTATATATACGCATACATTATGTATCTGAATGCTTATGAATCGCTTCAATCATGGCCATTTTGTCTTTATACCCTACCTGTGCGAGATCTAATGGTATTACATAAATCCCACCATGACCATTCATGGCCTGCAACTCACGCCAACCTTCAGTAAATCCAATTATATGCTCATAATCGACAAAGACAAAATATTCATCGCCATGAAAGAGGCTGTGAAAGTATTCTTTCACAGAAAAAGGCCTTCGCTTTAACACGAGGCCCTTTTCACAGATAAATGCTTGACTTTCACCTAATCTATGAAGGGTCCACAATATTACGAGTAACAACAGATAATACCATATACGCTCAGCCCAATCGGCGGGCATATATTTTACAATTAAGGCACAAACCAATAGACCGATGATACGACCGGTCCACTGAATTCCACGATGTATTTCTAAGCTCTGTTGTACGGTACCTGATGAAAAGCGTTCCATCGCCTCTTGTTTCGTCATGGCTTACCTCACAAATTGAAAGTCTACTATATGATTTTATTTACGGCACAAGCCCATAGCTTGCTCTACTTTACGATACATTTGACTTGCTTTAGCATGAGCCTTAGCAGCACCTTCATCGAGAATGATATCGAGTTCAGGGCTTGTAATCAACTCATTGTAACGTTGTTGAATTGGCTCAAGAGTTGCCACCAATAGGTCTGCGATATCGGATTTGAAAACGCCATAACCTTTACCGGCATACATTTCTTCGATAGCTTCATAGCTGTCTTTTGTGATAGCACGGTAAATGCCCATCAAGTTAGAAATGCCAGGTTTGTTTTCTTTATCGTAACGCACCGCGTTATCAGAGTCAGTTTGAGCGCGTTTCAATTTTTTCACAATTAAATCTGGTGCATCCAAAAGACGAATCGTAGCATTTTGGTTGTCATCAGATTTACTCATTTTCTTAGTTGGCTCTTGCAAGCTCATAACGCGAGCACCACCTTCGCCTACCTTGATATCAGGTACTACGAAAGTTTCGCCAAATCTACGGTTAAAACGCTCTGCCAAATTACGAGTCAACTCAAGATGTTGTTTTTGGTCCTCACCTACTGGAACATAGTTAGTACCATATAACAAAATATCTGCCGCCATCAATGGTGGATACGTAAGCAACGCTGTAGGAATAGAGTCACCTTGCTTTTGAGACTTATCTTTGTACTGTGTCATACGCTCTAATTCGCCAACATAGCTGATAGATTGCATAACCCAACCGAGTTTAACGTGCTCAGGCACTTCGGATTGCACAAATAATGTTACCTTTTTAGGATCGAGGCCAACTGCGAGGTATAACGCAGCCAAATTACGAGTATTTTGGAATAACTCTTTTGGATCTTGCGGTACAGTGATCGCATGTTGGTTAACGATGCAATAATAACATTCATCAGTATCTTGATAATCTAAGAAATTACGTAAAGCCCCCAAATAGTTACCAAGTGTTAATTCCCCACTTGGTTGGATGCCGGAAAATATAACTGCCATAATAGTCTCCCTATATTGAAATAAACCAACAGTGCCGAAGCACTGTTGGTTATATATATTATTCTACGGTTACAGATTTAGCCAAGTTACGTGGTTTATCTACATCTGCGCCGCGAGTAATCGCTGCGTAGTACGCCAATAATTGCAATGGTACAACCGCAAGGATTGGAGCGATGAATTTATTTGCACGAGGCACATAGATTGTATGGTCTACGTGTTTAGATAATTCTTCGTCACCTTTCATGCCAATACCGATTACAACAGCTTCACGAGCTTTTACTTCACGGATGTTGCTGATCATCTTATCGTACACATCTTCTTGTGTAGCCAATGCGATAACAGGTACGCCTTCTTCAATAAGAGCCAATGTACCATGTTTCAACTCGCCACCAGCATATGCTTCAGCATGGATGTAAGAAATTTCTTTCAATTTCAAAGCACCTTCCATCGCTACTGCGTAGTCGATAGCACGACCCAAGAAGAACGCATCAGATTTGAAGCCATAATGTTTTGCAAAGGCTTTCATATCTTCGTCTACTTCAAAGATTTCATGAATCAATGTAGGCAAGCTTTTAACACCGCAAAGGATTTCTTCGCCTAAAGCTGGATCCATTTTACCATTCAATTGGCCAAGGTATACAGCGAACAACAAGCCTGCTACTAATTGAGTAGTATACGCTTTTGTAGACGCTACAGAGATTTCAGGACCTGCCCATGTGTACACAGTGTTATCTGCTTCACGGGAAATACTGGAACCTACTACGTTTGTAATTGCCAAGGATTTAGCGCCATGACGTTTAGCCTCTTTCAAGCAGCCAATGTATCGGATGTTTCACCGGATTGGCTGATAACGATACATAATGTTTTATCATCAGTCAACGGATTGCTATAACGGTACTCAGATGCAATTTCCACACTTACAGGAATGCGCGCCAAGTTTTCAATATATTGTTTTGTTACAAGACCTGCATGGTATGCTGTACCACATGCAACGATGAGGATTTTGTTGAAAGCTGCTACATCGTCAGCAGTCCAGTTCAATTCCTCAAAGTGTACAGTTTTACCATCTTCGGAGATGTGTGTACCGAATGTATCGCGTACAGCTTTAGGTTGGTCATGAATTTCTTTCAACATGAAGTGTTCATAACCGCCTTTTTCTGCAGCTTCTGCATTCCAGCTTACGTGGAATACTTCTTTATCGACAGCATTACCTTCACGGTCAAATACGGATACATTATCACGAGTTACGATAGCTAATTCACCATCGCTCAAGATGTATGTATCACGTGTGTAGTTAATGATCGCTGGAATATCGGAGGCAACAAAGTTTTCGCCTTTGCCAAGACCGATAACCAATGGATTTTCTTTTTTAGTACAAATGATTTTGTCTGGCTCATCAGCACAGATGATTTCAAGAGCATACGCACCGTCAACACGAGCAAGCATGCGGCGTACAGTACCTACGAAATCGCCATCGTACATATCCTCTAATAAATGAGCTACTACTTCTGTATCAGTTTCAGATTTGAAATGGTACCCTTTTTCGATGAGCTCTTCTTTTAAAGGCATGTAGTTTTCAATGATACCGTTGTGAACAACAGCAAATTTACCATCTTCAGATGCATGAGGATGGGCATTCATATCGGATGGACGACCATGAGTAGCCCAACGAGTATGACCAATACCTACAGTCCCTTCATTAGGATCTGCTTTTACAATAGCCTCAAGATTAGCTAGACGGCCAACCTTTTTTTGAATTTTGATTACATTTTCAGCACCAATAACAGCGATGCCTGCAGAGTCATAACCACGGTATTCTAATTTCGCCATACCGTCCAATAAGAAATCAGATGCTTGATTAAAGCCAATGTATCCTACGATACCGCACATAAGTATATCCTCCTATAACTGGGGGCATTCTAGCCCCAGCCAACAACTAAGGCTAATTAAATTAATGTTCTAGATTAATGTTCTAGATTAATGTTTCAATTATGTATTAATTATTACTTTAATACAATTCATTCAGATACACTTTGTCTCCATTGTTACCAATGGGATTTTTAATATCTGTTACGACATGAATATGCCGGAAGAGCATCCGCTGATTATTCGATCACTCTTCACCTCGTCTACCCTAACGACTGCCTTCGCGGGTACTTGCGCTATTCGCCTTTACGAATTCGGATTCCTTTCTATGATATACGGCAGAATTAGTACAAATATGAATTATGTACTGAGCTATATTATACTAAAAAAATCGATGAAATGTAAACCTCCGAACCTAATTCAAAGGCAAGAAAAAAGATTTTTTCTATACTTCACGGTATTTTCATTGTAAGAAATTATACTGCTATCAATCTATATTTTATACAATTAGATTTTACTATATTTTCGAAATATATTTATAACATTTTGGAGATACTGATTATGAATAAAACAACCATAAAAAAGAAACATAAAACACATAAAAATAACATACAATACAGAAAATTACGTCGTTGGGTCCTACCTGCCGTATTAGGTGCCGCCTTATCTACATTGGCTTTCATTCCCACATTGGCGGCAGACGCTCAATCTACAGTTAACGCAGCTACTGTAACAACAACAGAACAAATGGCAACACCACCTACACAAATCAGTACACCGCCCAACGGAGCACCACATGGTAAACCACCTGCAGGTCAACCGCCAGTAGGTGCTCCTAATGGAGCACCTCCAAGTGGAAGTCAAAACGGGGCACCTCCAACAGATATGCAAAACGGAGTCCCTACTGGCATGGCACCACAAGCCGAAGTAGATCCTAGTACTTTCACAGGTACGTCTATAATAACAGAAAACAAATCTATCGCTCATGAATTAATTACTAACACAACATCTGACCAGAATGCTTTCATAGGCAAAAATAAAGCAGTCGTAAATATCGAAAACAGCGTTTTCGATAAAACTGGTAATACTACAAGCGATGACAACAGTAATTTCCGAGGTCAAAATGCGGTAATTCTTGGTATTGATGGCAGCCAAATCAACATTAAGGGTAGCAATATTACATCTAACTCCAATGGTTCCAATGCAGTCTTTGCTACCGGTGAAGGCTCTGTTATCAACGTAGAAACACTAATATTCACACTAAAAGCGATTCTCTCGTGGTCTAGATGCTACGTATAAAGGCACAGTAAATGGTAAAAATCTAACGATCACTACTGAAGGTGCTCACTCTGCTACCCTTGCTACTGACCGTGGCGAAGGTACGATTACTGCAGAAGCCGCTAAACTAACAACCTCTGGCGCAGGTAGCCCTGTTATCTATTCAACTGGTAATATTACAGCTAACAATGTCAACGGCGTGGCCAACAAGAGTGAAATTGGCGTCGTAGAAGGCAAAAACTCTATTACCCTTACAAACTCCAATGTAACAGGCTACCACGATAATGGCTTCATGCTTTACCAAAGCTTCTCCGGTGATGCTGAAAGCGGTATTGCACGCCTTAAAGCAGAAAATAATACACTCACAACCCACTCTACAGGTGCGTTCATCTATGTAAACAACACTACGGCTGAAGTAGATTTGTCTAACAATGCTATTTCCATGCCTAATACTAATACCCTCGTGAAAGCAGCGGCTGACTCTCGTTGGGGCAATGCTGGCGAAAACGGCGGTCACCTCACACTCCGCGCATCTAACCAAGCATTAAGTGGTAACATCGTGGCTGACTCCATCAGTACTGTTGCACTAGACATGACAAATGGATCTAGCCTTGTTGGAGCTATCAATACAGACAACACAGCTAAAGAAGTTACACTGAAACTCAGCAAAGACTCTAGCTGGACACTTACTGGCGACAGCTATGTAAAATCCTTAACTAACGAAGACACAACAAATAGAAAACATCCACTTGAATGGATATAAACTCGTTGTAGCTGATAAATAATGACAAAAGCACTACTCTGAATTATTACAATTCAACGTAGTGCTTTCTTCTTTTTTATTCAAATCTCATAGCAGTTCAAATACAGATATCCTTTTTGATTTATCACACAAAAATAAGAGTATCAAAAGTTATGAAATAAACAGTCTATTAAGTAGCATCCATATATAGGATATAATTTTAATTCAACTACAGGCTTGTAGTTTTCATGTTTAATCTTATGTACCACAGTGCTTAAAGCTTCTAAATCATCTTCCCAGCTTTGAATATAACTTTGCTTTTCCTCTTCACTATCAAAGTCTTCAACCGCTTTTACGTCTTCGATACATTCTAGTAGTTCTGTTCGTTGTTTATCTACTTCACGGTGGAACAAGTCATGTTGATTCGTAGTCCAAAGACCAAAGTAATAAGGCCCCCCACTCAAATCACAGTCCTCTTCAGCTTTTTCACATTCCTCTAAGAATAGTTCGTATTCATCTAAAACATAATAGGCATTAAAGACTTCAAAATCATAAATCTCATCGTTACTTAAATAATATGCTACATCTGAGCCCAGCTTAATTTTCTTTAACCGATCAAGAGCTTGCTTTTTATTTCCTAAATACACATCACAATAAGCTATCCCCAGTAATAATCGCATTCTATTTGGGTATTTTAATAACAACTGCTCAAAAATTGTCTTTGCTTTCTCATATTTTTTAAGCTCAAACAAACACACTGCATAGCCATAGCTTATTTCATAATCATTAGATACACTTATTCCCTTTTCAAAGGCCTGTAAGCTTTTAGTTAACGCCTCTATCGATCCATTATCTTCGTAAGATGAGAAATGATATAATGCCAAACCTCTATAGGTCTCTATATAGGGAGAATTGAGCTTTACAGCGACGATAGATAATCATATTCTTTTATATGTCTCTCATCGTTATAATAAAAAGCCAGATTAGTGTAAACTCTTGCTTTATCCGTATCGCTCAGTTCACCACTATACGTTTCGAGGAAATCTTCCAATAGTTGAATTGAGTTTTCCTCATGCCGCAACACCTGTTCAACAGTTGCTAAAGCACATACCACATCTACATCAAGCGGATGCTCCTGCATCAAACCACGTAAGTAAGATCCAAAACGCTCTGCATATTGCATTAATACATTATAATCACTGAATATGGACACCTTATAAGCAGTTTCATATTCTGTTTTAAGATTTTCCCAATACTCTTTTATAACAAGCTTCATATTATACCTTTACTATCGAACATATTTTAGACTATATATTTATAATAACATAAGTTACTTCTTATATACGTATGTACCTATACTAACGCCGCTCATATAAATTCAAACTATACCAAAAGACTTGCTTTAGCCTCTAACTAATTCTAATTACATAAAAATAACCCTCTATTAGATATTCTAAAAATGAATAAAAATATCTAATAGAGGGTTATGTTACTTAAACAAAAATAAAACCTAACTATATTATGCTCCATCAATAGAAATCAACGCCGCATTTTTTGCATGTATCAATGTAGTATCAAATAACGGTATATCCGTATCATCCTGTTTAACAAGTAGTCCGATTTCAGTACAGCCTAAAATAACACCTTGTACACCAGATTTTACCAAATCACCAATAATATCTAAGTATTGTTGTTTAGATTCATTAGAAATAACACCTAAACACAATTCATTGTATATAATATCATTTACAAGTTCAACTTGATCTTCGTTAGGGATAACAACATGAATCCCCCGATTTTCCAAGATACATTTATAAAAATCTTGTTGCATCGTGTACTTGGTACCAAGTAGACCTACCTTTGTAATACCTGATTTTTCTAACTCTACTGCAGTCATTTCCGCAATATGAAGGAGAGGGATGTGAATATGTCTTTCTATTTCATCCGCAACTTTATGCATTGTATTCGTGCATATAACAATATAATCAGCACCGGCCTTTTCAAGAGATTGAGCCGCATCGGATAAAATTTCAGCGCTTCTATTCCAATCGCCATTTGCCTGGCACTTTTCTATTTCTTCAAAATCAACGCTATATAGAATACATTTTGCCGAATGTAAGCCGCCCAAAACTTGCTTAATAGTTTCATTCAAAACTTGGTAATACGTAATCGTACTTTCCCAGCTCATTCCCCCAATTAAACCTATTGTTTTCATAATGACCCCCTTACCCTCTAATCTTAATAACTATACCCAAAACAAAAAGGTTATTCATTATGATTATTCAATTTAAAATATCACCTCATTAAGAGTTAGTCTGCTAACCCTTGTTCTCTACCGATAATATCAGCAATTTCTTGGCATAGTGCTTGTAGTTCTTCTTGGTTAGGACCTTCTGCCATTACGCGAATGAGTGGTTCTGTACCAGATGCACGAACTAGAACGCGACCTTCTACACCAAGTTCACCTTCCGCTGTTACGATGGCAGCTTTAATAATATCATTGTCTTCCCAACCTGTTTTTGTAGCAACACGAACGTTGATAAGAACTTGAGGATATTTAGTCATAATGCCAGCCAATTCAGAAAGTGGTTGGTTTTTCTCTTTCATAAGAGCTGCTACTTGTACAGCTGTCAACATACCATCACCAGTTGTATTGTGATCCAAGAAGATTACATGACCAGATTGCTCACCGCCAACGGAGAGATTATGTTCACGCATATACTCTAAAACATAACGGTCACCAACAGCAGTAGCAAATGTTTTCATGCCTAATTCTTGAGCGGCTTTATGGAAGCCAATATTACTCATAACAGTACCAACTACAGTATCATCTTTGAGTTTGCCTTCTTCTTTCAATTTAAGAGCACACAATAGCATGATTTGGTCACCATCGAGAACTTGACCTTTTTCGTCTACCAATAAGCAACGGTCCGCATCACCATCGTTAGCGATACCAAGGTCTGCATTATGTTGTTGTACAGCCACTTGCAAGCCTTCGATATGTGTAGAACCACAGTGATGATTGATATTCAAGCCATCTGGATTTACGTTGATATTGATTACTTTAGCGCCAAGACCAGATAAAATTTCAGGGCCTACGCTAGATGCAGCACCATTCGCACCATCATATACGATAGTCAAACCTTCAAGGATGTATCAATTGTGTGACGAACAAAGTGAGCGTAGAAATGAGCTAAATTGCTGTTGTACTCAATGGTACCAATGCCATCACCTGTAGGACGTGGCAATTCATTATCTGCACTTTGACGAACATATTGTTCTAATTGATCTTCTACTTCATCTGGCAATTTATAGCCATTGCCATCAAAGAATTTAATACCATTATCTGGATATGGATTGTGAGATGCAGAAATAACAGCACCTGCATCAAAGCCTTGTTGACGTACAAGGTAAGCTACTGCTGGAGTTGGAATAACACCGGCAATTACAACATTACCACCAACAGAGCAAATACCGGATGCTAACGCACTTTCAAGCATAGAGCCAGAAATACGCGTATCACGACCAATCAAGAATGTAGGATGGTCTTTTTCTTTACCAAAATATGTAGCCGCTGCACGGCCTAAATGATAGGCTAATTCAGGTGTTAAAAATTCATTAACAACACCACGTACACCATCTGTACCAAATAAACGAGCCATAATTATCCTCCTCTAGGGATTGTGAAAATCACAAGTCCTCATATATTCACTGTTGTGTATTATATCACATTATATACACCACACATATATATACTATACAGATATAACTATTTTACAGTACCAAAATGAACCTATACTGTAGTTTACTTCACAATACATTCTACTACTAACTAGTTAGGTTTTGCATATTTTGCCATGCATATAATGGCAGTTTCTGCCCCATCAAGGGCTGCACTCATGATGCCACCAGCGTAGCCAGCACCTTCCCCCATAGGATAAAATCCACCTACAGTTGGAGAAACGCGATCTTCATTACGCCCCATGCGAATGGTGCAGAGGTACGAGTTTCAACGCCTGTCATGCATACGCAGGATCATCGAATCCATGAATGCGACGGCCCCAATACGGCAACGCCCGTTCTAATACAGACGTTACGAATGGCGGTAAGCAATCATGTAAATCGCAGTTCACTACGCCCGGTTCATAGCTATAGGTGCTATCTTGTACGCTAGGTGCTTGTGAAAGTCCCAAAAATTGACCTACTGTTTGCGCTGGTGCATGGAAGTTAGAGCCACCCAATTCATAGGCCTTGCGTTCCCATTCTCGTTGGAAAGCTACACCATCGAGTGGATGCGTTACCAAAATCATCAGGGCCTACATTAACTACGATAGCACTATTCGCAACACCGCTATCACGAGCATACAAACTCATGCCATTTACAACAACGCCACCATTTTCTGACGCAGATGCTACAACTTGACCACCTGGGCACATACAGAAGCTATACGCTGTACGGCCTGTTTCTTTATCGTGGTACACAAGAGAATATTCTGCGGCACCAAGGCCCAAGCTAGATGGTTCTACACCATATTGGGACTCGTCAATGACAGCTTGATCATGTTCGATACGAACACCGATAGCAAATGGTTTTGCCGTCATTTCTACATTTCGTTTATGTAACATTTCGTACGTATCGCGTGCACTATGACCTACACCAGAAAGACAACCGTCGTATCAATGCGTTCGTTACCGTTAACTTCAACACCTACGATATGGTCATTTTCAATAAATAAATCGGTAATCTTAGCACCAAAGCGAACTTCACCACCCCATTCGATGATGCGTTCACGCATAGCTTTTACCATGGTACGCAACTTATCTGTACCTACATGAGGTTTATGTTTATATAAGATTTCTTCAGGAGCGCCAAACTCAACAAAATATTTGGAGATTTCGTGCAATCTAGGATGTGTAACGCGAGTTGTCAATTTACCATCAGAGAAGGTACCTGCACCACCCTCGCCAAATTGTACGTTGGATTCAGGCTTAAATACGCCCTCTTTCCAAAATGTTTCTACATCTTGGCTACGAGTATCAACGTCTTGACCTCGTTCAAGAACGATTGGACGGTACCCTTCACGAGCTAAATAAAAGGCAGCTAGCATACCAGCTGGACCAAAGCCCATCACTACAGGGCGATGTGCTAAAGGCACATTACCATAAACAATAGGTTCTGGATCCTCTGGAGTAAATACAGATACATCCTTTTGTTTACCTAGTTTTTTCATGATTTGAGCTTCCTTATGAACCTCAACAAACAAGGTATACACAAATACAATATTCGGTTTTTTACGAGCATCTACAGCGCGTCGTACAACGTGAATCGTTTCAATGGCGCCTCGCAATTGAGGATATTTCTTTTCTACAATATCCTTTATATCCAACTTGACCGTAACAGCCACGCGGAGATTTATTATTCTAATCATATCTTTCCTATTTCGGCTCCCTTCAAGGGCAGCTTATATCGTTATTATTTGACCTAAATTTCTAACAACTGACCTACAAGAAAATGGTCATACACTTTTATTATACAACACTACTATAAAAGCTAATATAGGATTAATAAAACAAGGTCCTAACAGAGTATGTAAATAATACTCCATTAGGACCTTTAGCATCTAATTGTAATGATTGTGAAAGTCTACCTTACTACATTCAGCTGTACATTAAGTAGCATTCTTTTGAATCTCACATTAAGTAGCTTTCTTTTGGATTTCTACTTTTACTCGCACTGTTGAGGTATTACTATTGATGCCACTCGGTAAGACTAAGTTATAATTACCTTGAATGGTTTCTGTAGCACCAGATATATCAACCGGTTCCGTTTGAATATCAGTAATTGAATCAATCAGTTCTTCACGGCCTGTAACCGTTAACTGCGTAGGTGTAGCAGATGTAGACTTTAACTTCGTAGCCCATCTGGTACAGTACCCACGGTCGGTACAGTAATAGGAACGGCTTTATTCTTACGCAATAAGTTAAGTTCATATTGCGCTTGACCTTGATTTGGATTGATATGTACATCCAATACATTACCAGCTATATCCCAAGCCTCTAAAGTACTTACAGCACTGAAGTTCTTAGTTTGTCCGGCAACATTAACCTTCATAACAACCTTATCACTGTATTAACTTGTTGCTTGCGCCCAGAAACAGTTACCTCTTTCGGCACAATCGTTACTGATTTCAAAGCAATGTCATCAGAGAATTTACCGATTGGAACAATTTCAACAGGAACCTTTCTTTCAGCATACTCGTCAACATTAATAGTGATAGTATCTGGTTTTACTTCCACAAGATTCATACCTGCAGGAGGCGTAAATCCAATAGTCACATTATTTTGACCTGGTTTTACACCAGACGCATCAATATAAGCACGAAGATTATCTGACTTCATAGAAATAATCGTATCACGAGGGCCCGAAATACAACACGTACTGTATCTGGTGCATCCTCTACAATATAGCCAGAATTGAGGTTTTGAACCTGTACAGGCACAGTATAGGTTACCTCCATCACAGGGTTCTGATCCCGCATAATAAAGAACCACATGACGATAGCCGCTAGCAAGGATAACAACTTAGCTGGCCAGTTTCGTTTCAGATGAATCATCATTTGTTTGCCCTCCATTTCCACATACTAGTAATGGTTTGACGAGGGCGTTCCATAAAGGTGCGTAAAGCCTCCTTAATTTGATCCTCCGGTAAATGGCGATAAATATGACCGCCATAGGTATAAGAAATCGTACCTGTTTCCTCACTGACAACGACAACTACCGCATCAGTTTGTTCAGACAAACCGATAGCTGCACGGTGACGTGTACCTAGTTCAGTACTCAACGTACGGTCTTCAGTAAGTGGTAACAAACATCCAGCTGCACGAATGCGACCATCGCGAATGATAAGAGCCCCATCATGAAGCGGTGTACTCGGAACGAAGATATTTTTAATTAATTCACGGCTCAATACAGCATCCATTAAGATACCTGTATCTACGAAGTCATTAAGACCTACTTCTCGTTCAAACACGATGAGTGCCCCCGTATGTTCACGGGACATAACGCGTGCCGCCGCCATCACTTCATTGATAGCCATATCCATTTCCTCTTCGTTTACATTTTGAGCCTTGCTGAAAATACGGCCGCGACCGAGTTGCTCAAGAGCACGGCGCAATTCAGGTTGGAACACGACTGGTAACGCAAAGAGGAGTACAGTCATACTTTGTTGCAAAATCCAGTTAATAACATATAGATTGAACAGATGACTGATAGATTTATTATTGCTAAGAACACGATACCTTTTAAAAGAGCAACGGCTCGTGTATCTTTAAGCATCTTATATAAATAATAAATACCAATAGCAACAACGAAAATATCAAGGATATCAAGTAGCCTAAAGGTATGTATAAGTGCGTCAATATGCATAAAAATAACTCCTTATACAAAATAATAAGGTACAGTCAATTCTATGACTGTACCTTATATTTTAACTCATTTTGAGAGTACTGTAAATTTAGAAACAATACTCCATGAGTTTTTTCCATATAAATATATATTCTATAAAACAAATATTTTATATATATGCATTTTAAAGCAATCCCTTTGAACGCTTAAATGTTTTGTGTTTCAATCCACACATCCATTTGACCGCCGCAAACCATGCCTTCTTTACAGCTACATCATCATCTAGTAAAACTCGATACGACGGTGTGCTTCTTTTTTGTTCAAAGAATCAACTGCACTTAGACGAATTTCATTTTCTGCACGGCCACCACCGATAGTACCAAAGATGGAACCATCTGGGAATACAACCATAGAAGTACCTGCTTTACGAGGTGTGGATCCACGAGTATACAAAATAGTAGCAACAGCTAATGTTTCGTTTTTACGCTCCTCAAGATATTCAATAAACTCACGATTCATGGCTCACTCTACCTTTCCGCAATGAGCCGCCTTGTTTACCACGTACCACTGCCAAATATTCACTAACGATAGATAACGCAATTTCTTCCGGTGTTTGTGCACCAAGATCTAGCCCGATTGGAGCATAAACCATATCAAGCTCCTCTTGAGTCCAACCTTGCTCACGCAACACTTCAAAAGCGTAATGAATGCGCTTTTGACTGCCCATAACACCCATATACGTAGGCAAGTAATCGAAGTTGTTCAAGGCATATATTATCATACTCATGCGCACGCGTTACAATGATAAACCCATTATACTCATCAAGAGGTAAATCGTTCTTGAAGTTTTCTAAAGGCAAGCATTTACGTGTAACACGTTCATCAAAGAATTCAGGGACTACATATTCTGGGCGGTCATCTACAACAGTTACACGACAGCCAATAAATAACAGTAAATCTGTAATCGCTCGGCTCACATGACCAGCACCCAATACGAGAACGGACGGATCATTTTCTACAGGTTGTACGAAACATTCCGCTTCGCCTACCATACATAGAGAATTAAGCTTTGCTTTATCTACTGTAAAGCCTTCAATTGGTGTACCATACAAAACACTACCATCTTCGGCATAAACAGTCTTATCCCCTTGACGAGGGCCAGATAAAATAGTAACCATCAAGGTAGTTTCAGTAACCTGTAGACGGTCTTTCATCACATCATAGATCGTTTCCATCTTGATTCCTTTCATACTCCCATGCAGTAACAGCTTCTAAAACACCGCCACCAACGGCAAGGGATTTATCTGAAATACTATAACAATGAGACTCTTCACAACGAGCATCTACATCGGCCAATTTAAAATGGTCGGATACGATGAGTCCGCTCTTAAGAATACCTCTAAGAATACCTGTAATTTTTGCCCGCACTGGCTCTTTATCTACATAACCAATGACTTCATTAGCTTGTACAGAATCGCCAATATGGCGCTTAGCTGTAAACAGACCAGCCTTTTGTGAGTGAATAACACGTTCATGAGTATAACCACCTACATTACCGGGAATCCCCGTATTAGGCTGCGCTGGACCATCATAGATACAACGACCTAAGTAATGACCGCGCATGGTTTCAATGACAACATCCACATCATCCCTGCAGTAAATCCAGGCCCCACACCAATGACGAGATCTGCATCATCACGTTTGGTACCAAGATTCTTTTTACTTAAAATAGCATCTACTACAATAGCTGGCTTCAATGTATCAAGTAGCTCTTCATATGAACTAGTCACAACGGGAATAACACCTTGTGCCAACGTATCTGCTACTTCACTAAGGGCTACATGACGTGCTACAAAGCGTTCCAAAATCATTTCTCCACGATGTACAGCATTGCCATAACATACTTCACGGCGAATCATGGTAGGAATGGCATTTCACTAATACCACAGGATAGCCTGCACGTTTCAATCTATATACAGCGCCAGAAGCGATGTCTCCGCCTCCGCGCATAAGGACTAATGGTTTCATAATGCCTCACTTTCACGTTGTTTCAAACGCTCAAAATCATCGGGTGTGTCAATATCATATCCAACATCGTCACGAATCCACAATTTGATAACATGGTCTTTACCACTACCGCGAATGATAGTTTTGCCACCTTGATCCCCTTGGATATGTTGCAATGATTCAAACCAATGTGAACCAAATAGAACAGGATTTCCCGACTGATAATTCGCCCCATAATGCGGGACGACGATAGTTTTCGAATGAAAGTTATCACTAAATGCACTAATAACCTGATGTACAACATTCCCAGTCAATAGTGGTTGATCCCCTACAGAACAAAGAATGCCGTCTAGCGGTATCGGTGAGTTTTCTACCAAATGACGTACTCCTATCGCTATGGACAGACCTTGTCCACGATTAGGATATTCATTCTGAACCACTTCAAACCCATAGCTCGTAACTATAGGTTCTAATCTTTCATGATCATCACCAGTAACCGCTACAAAAGGTAGTTTACAGGATTCAGTAAGTTCTACCGAATCATTCCATCCACAATGAAGAGCCCCACAGACCGCATCTAAAACAGTTTTACCACGCCAAGGCAAAAGTTGCTTATTACATCCCATGCGCTTGGATTGACCTCCTACGAGAAGGACAATGCCAATATGCAAAGGACGACGGTCTATGGGGTCTCTCATGGGACTGAAAGCGGTATTAGATTTTGCTTTCACATAAGTCATGAGTACCTACCGACATTGAATAATGCGACGGATTTCGCAACTTGCTTTATATCCATCAGCTAAGATGATAGCAGAAATATCGCTATCCACAATATGATCAATAAAATCATCGATGATGCGATGTTGCATACGATGTTGCACCGTTTCATAACCAGTACAGAACAGAATTTTTTTACCTTTACTGTATTGGAATAAACCTTGTTTATGGAGCACAAGATCAGCCAACATGCGTGGCGTTACAATGGCACCCATATCGCGTTTCACAATATCTTGAACGAGCTCGATATTATGTACGTGCTCATCATCAAGCGGAGCTCCTAACATTTGTAAATTCACAAGACCAATCGTAGTCTTTGTGAGAGATGGGATGACTGGCTCAGTCGTCTTAGGCGCCTTAAGCCATTTTTCCTTTGCCCCATCTGCTTCCACTACAATTTGCCAGTTCGGATGCAATTTTGCTAAACCATCGATAAGATCACAATCTAAGGAGTCCACTTTTGTTCCTGTAATGCCAGAGAACCACGCACCACAATATCCACGCAAAATACGATCAGTACAATATTCATCAGCTTCATTAATATTTCGAGTATAAATCGGTTCATAATGAGCCACTTGAGATTCATAGAGTCGAGTCGTAGTCGTAACTACGATGGGCTGACCTTTCAGCCTTCCATATTCTACTAATTTTGAAAGCACAGTCGTTTTACCGCCTGCCCCAACAAGGGCCACGATTCCCGGCTGAATCAATCGATTCCAATAGGATGTTTGTGATGTCATAAAACCAGGCCTCCTTAGAAAGGAAAAGTAAATAGAAATCTCTATACTTTATATTTCTCGTCCATAGCCATAAATACCTTCTCAGGTGTCATAGGTAATGTACGAACGTCCGCACCAACTGCATTTTTAATAGCATGTTGAATAGCTGGACTAGCCGTATTAATAACAACTTCACCAATAGATTTGGCACCAAATCCGCCTGTCGGTTCATAAGACTCTACAAAGTCTACATGTAACTCGCCAATATCTTGACGGGTTGGAATTTTATAAGTCATAAGGTTATTAGTCTCTAAGCGACCATTATTAGAATAGCGTACATCTTCATATAACGCCATGCCGATAGCTTGTACTACGCCGCCTTCAACTTGAACACGAGCCAATTTAGGATTAATAACAGTACCGCAATCGATGCAGGAATATGTATGAAGCGGAATAACCTTGCCAGTTTGTTTGTCTACTTTTACCTCTGCAATAGTTGCCATGAATGGAGGTGGGGACGTATGACTGCCCCATGTAGCGAAACCAGACAATTGTTCTGCATTAACGCCTACCTACTAATATGGATATCCATAGTTTGAGAACCATCTTTTGTGGTAGCTACAACGCCATCAAAGTCGATGTTTTCTACATCTGTATCGAAGAATTGAGCGAACTTAGCAATAATCTTAGTGCGTAATTCTTCAGCAGCCATTTTCGCCGCCGTACCAGTTACGTATGTTGTACTAGATGCATAGGAACCTGGATCAAATGGTACTATGTCTGTATCAGATTCAACAACAGTCATGTATTCCATAGGACAGCCAATGATTTCACAAGCCATTTGAGTCAATACAGTATTAGCACCCATGCCCATATCGGAAGAGCCCGTATACAATGTGTAGTTACCATCATCGCCAAGACGAATTTCTACAGATGCTACGTCAATGTTAGCAACACCAGAACCTTGTAATGCTAATGCCATGCCAAGGCCGCCGCGATAACGTTCGTCAATATCCCAAGAATGAGGACGCTCATCCCAGCGAGCCATTTCTTTTACGCGGTTTACTGTATCTTGGAATAGACCAGAGTCAAGGTATTCATCTGGAGCGTATACCAAGCTTTGTTCACCTTTAGCAATCAAGTTCTTTTGACGCAATTCAGCAGGGTCAACACCCATTTTATCCGCCAAATTATTAACAGCACACTCTAATGGCCATAACGCTTCTGTAGCACCATAACCACGGAATGCACCGCCTGGTGTATGGTTCATGTATACGCCTTCTGTACCGTAGTGGATAGCTGTCGCTTTATTGTATAAAGGAATGGACTTATGCTCACCAGCTGTAGTAGTAGTGAAACAGTGAGTTGCATGAGCACCTGCATCAGTAATGGAGTCCATATCAATTACTTTGATAATTCCATCTTTTGTAGCACCTACACGGATTTTCCATTCACGAGCATGACGTGTAGTGGAGCAAGTCTGTGCTTCCGTACGATCGTATAAGAGGTAACAAGGTTTCTTCAATGTCCACGCCACAAAAGCTGTCATAATTTCTGTACAAGCCGTTTGTTTAGAACCAAAACCACCGCCGATACGAGGTTTAATTACGCGAACCTTTGTAGCCGGAATTCCTAATGCACGTGCAATATGACGGCGTACATGGAATACGATTTGTGTAGAAGATACGATAACTACGCGGCCCAATGCATCAACGTAACCATAACTTTGGAATGGTTCCATTGCTGTTTGCCGTGTAGCCTGGTCAAAGTAAGTACCATCTACTACATAATCACATTTTGCAAGTTCAGCTTCAATATCGCCTACTCGTTTATGATAAGATACGCAAATATTGCGTTTATAATCTTGACCTACAGGGATATTATTATGAATATCATCTTCAGGATGGACTACTGTTTCATGGTCGATAGCCGTATGCATATCGAGCACAGGTTTTTGTACTTCGTATTCAACCTTGATAAGAGGCATCGCTTTAAGTGCTGTAGCCTCATCTTTTGCTACAACAAGAGCCACTTCATCGCCTACATAGCGAACTACAGGGTCTAAGATAAGCGCATCATAAGCAGATGGCTCTGGATAGGTTTGACCAGCCAATGTAAAACGAGTATTAGGCACATCTTCATGTGTAAAGATAGCTTCTACACCAGGAATCAATTTAGCTTTAGATGTATCGATTGATTTAATGCGCGCCTGTGCATGAGGGCTACGAAGAACCTTAATAACGAGCGCATCTTTTGGAACAAAATCGCCAGTATAAGACGGTTTACCCGTCAAAATACCTTTAGAGTCAACCTTGTCATAGGATTTACCAATGTGCTTATTCATTATTTTAGGCCTCCTTCTAAGAATTTACGAACCCCTCGAAGTTGTGATTCATAGCCAGTACAACGGCACAAGTTACCGATGAGGTATTCACGAATCTCATCATCACTAGCCTTTGGATTTTTACGTTTCAAGTTGATAGCACTCATCATCATACCAGTTGTACAGAAGCCACATTGGTCAGCGCCTTCGCTAGCAATACAAGCCGCTAATAATTCAGCCTCTTCTTGCAAGCCTTCTAATGTAGTGATTTTATGACCTGGTGCACGGAATGTAGGATATGCACAAGACAAGATAATTTCGTCATCTACCCATACAGTGCAAAGGCCACAGTTTGTTGTGTCACAGCCACAACGTACGCTATAGTAACCAAGATTACGCAATGTATCCAATAACATTTCATCAGTTGGCACATTAACAGTTACATTTTTATTATTAATATTAAGTACGAGTTCCATTATTGTGCCACCTCCTTAGACAAGCGTTGAACCATTGCTTTTACCATTTCCATGCGATATTCTTTGGAAGCATGAGAGTTAGATTGATAAACTAATTCTTCAGATGCTAATTGACCTGCTTCTTTTGCTGCAGACAATCCTTTTTCTGAAAGCAGAGCACTTGCTTTTTCTGCTAATTGAGGCACGCCAGGTCTTGTACCGATGTACACTTCAACGCCTTTGTCATCACGGCGAAGAGCACCTGTCAACACTGGGAAGTCACCACGAGAGATGCGAAGAGCCTCTACAGCTACAGGCACATCTACTTTAGGAATGCGAATTTCCACGAGGATATCACGTTCTCTGTATTTCATATAGTCATGTATGGACATGCGACCGCCTTTAAAAGTAACGATGTCTGCATGTACTGCCATTAATGCAGGAATAATGTCGGAGAAGCCGAAGCGGCTTGCTACAGATCCACCCATAGTAGCAGTGTTCCGGAATTGAATGCCAAGAATTTCTTTAACACCTTTAACAACAGCACCACACAGAATTGTTGTAATGGCTCAAAACGTTCCACATCGCCTTGCGTTGCCATAGCACCAATGACAAATTCGTTATCCTCTTCGCGAACATAACGCAAGTCAAGACTAGCCATATCAATCACTGCAGGCCATGTGCGCCGACCTAAACGCAACCAGCAGCCGCCAGCTAGCATTGGGGCAGTTTTGTTTTTTGTGGCTAATTCATAAGCCTCTTCCACCGTCTTCGGTTGTAATACTTTCATAAATGCTAACATAATCTGTCCTCTCAATGGTATACTAATACTAACAGAACTGGATGATAACCACAAAAATACAGATATCACCGAACTACAAACTTAGCAGGAATCTATAGAATTCCTCACGTTTCTTATACTTTTATTTTACCAATTATTCGCCACTAAATCTATGATGAAAGATATAAATTTACAGGAATTTTGCAAAGAATTACATATTTATGAATTTGGGATTGCCCCTTGGCCTCTACCTGAAAATGCAAAATCCATTTTGTACGAAACTAATCCCTGTCCATTTACAGCTGCAGATGTGGAGGAACGACTACTAGGAACAACTGAGTTCACACCTAAAAGTGCTATTGTCTGTCTCTTTCCATACTACGTAGAACATAACGGTCCATCCAATCTGTCCCGCTATACATGGGGCACAGATTATCACCTGGTCATTAATGAATATTTAGAAAAACTTATTGAAAAATTACAAAAAATGAATACTTCAGCTCAGTTTTCTATACATTGTGACACCTCTCCCTTGGCAGACCGTTACATGGCATACTTAGCGGGCCTTGGCTTTTATGGCAAAAACAATTGTTTTATCAGTCCTAAATGGGGATCCTACGTAGTAATAGGAACGATATTAACCACCTTAGAATTTGAACCGAACACACCACTTGAACAATCTTGCATGGTTGTAACCGTTGTATTACCGCTTGTCTAGGTCAATGCTTAGGGCACGAAGAATTCAAATATGATACTTGTAAAAGCTACTTAACACAGAAAAAAGGAGAACTTACAAACGAGGAAGAAACATATCATAGCTAAAACTCCACTCGTATTTGGCTGCGATGTATGCCAAGAGGTGTGCCCCCATAATCAAGGTATTCCTACAACACCAATTCCCGAATTCCAACAAGTAGAACCACATATCGATATTAATGAACTAGAAATGCTTACAAACAAAGAGTTCAAAGCTAAATATGGGCACCGGGCATTCTCGTGGCGGGGGAAGAAAATATTAATGAGAAACCAAAATATTATTGAAGAAAAATAGATATTATAATTTGTATTTAAGATGTAAAATGGCTGTGACGTCTATTAAGATGTTATGGCTATTTTTATAGAATAAAAAGAGACGACCAAGGTCGTCTCTTTTTTAATCATTATTTGATTTCGTAGTAATTTAGCTCATCCAAGCTTTTACCAAGAGCAGGCATATAAGTCTCAAGGAACATATCTACCTCTGGCATGTTGAGTGCTTTCAGTTTAGCCAAAATGGAGTCATGTGCTTCTTTAAACTCATCGTTCCCTGCCTTGAGTTCGTTTACACATTTCATATAGGCCGAAATTGTATCTGCCGCCTTAACGATAGGCCACTCAGGATTATCCTCTGCATCTACTATGAAAGGCTTATAAACAGCTTGTAATCGTTCTGGCAAGGTAGATAACATTTTCTCTTGTGCTAATGTTTCAACTTCACCATACAGTTCACGAAGTTTTGGATCAAAATATTTAATCGGTGTTGGCATATCGCCTGTAAAGATTTCACTCACCTCATGGTACATGGCAATAACCGCTACCTTATTAATATCTACATTGCCACCGAAATATTCGTTCTTCAGAGCTGCTAAATTGTGAGCTACCATAGCTACTTCAAGGCTATGTTCTTGAATATTTTCTGTTTCTGTATTGCGCATGAGGCTCCATCGATTGATAAAGCGCATGCGTTTTAAAAATGCAAAAAATGAACTCATATATCCCCCATTACACAATAGTTCCCCTAAATAACTCCACGAAGTTTAAAGCCATAATCAAGGAATTGTACTGCTTCATCCCAACGGTTATCATCGTTAAGCATAACTACAATCATAGTATGACCATTACGGGTAGCCGATGCAATCAAGCATTCCCCTGCAGCATTCGTAAAGCCAGTTTTTAAACCATTAGCACCGGGATATTTATTGCGAATGAAATGGTTTGTGGTGCGAATTGTTTCTGGCGTACGGTTTTGATAAGGCACCTTATAATAATCATTGGCTACTTTATCGCGGAACATTTGGTATTTCATACCATACGCTGCAATCATCGCCAAGTCACGAGCCGTAGAGTGATGGCCCATTTGTGTCAAACCATGAGGATTTAAAACACACTATTTTTTGCACCTGCTTTTGCAGCAACGCGATTCATGTCCTTTGCAAAGTTCTCTACAGAGCCACTTACATTTTCTGCTACTACAACGGCCGCATCATTACCGCTGGCAACCATCATGCCTTCAAGAACGCCTTCCAAGGTAATTTGATCACCTACACGAACCCCCAGATTGGATTCCTCCATACTAGTGGCATAACTACTAATAGTCGCCAGTTCATCAAGTTGTGTACCTTTAAGTTCTAGAGCTGTTAACAAGGTAACCATTTTCGTAGTACTCGCAGGATGCATCCACTTATCAGGATTCTTTGCAAATAGGATTTCCTTTGTATCCGCATCAATGAGAACAACAGCCTCACCTATCGTAGATGGCGGCGCAATATACGCCGCATGAGAAACACTAGTACCGAAAATAATAGCGCCTATAAAGGCTATCAGAAAATAAGTCGTTTCCACAAGTATACAAATTAGTTGTTAAAGATATCATATATCTCACTTTCTACATTACATATTAACTTTCAGGATTATCATCAATGGCAACATCCGTTCCACTTGCCTTTTTCTTAGTTCCCTTAATTTCACCAGTAGAGTTATCTACATTTTGAAGATATACAACACGTTGAGGATATGGAATGTCGATACCATATTTATCGAACGCATCTTTTACATCAGACATAATTCCATATTGCACATCTAAGAAGTCTTTCGACTTAACGCGTGCATAGGCAGCAATGCGTACAGAGTTATCGCCAAATTCAGAAATACCAATTTCCATATTTTTAGGATTGAGTACACGTTTATCAGCAGCAAAAATATTTTTTAAGATTTTAATTGCTTCATGATGATTATTGTTATAACCAATATCAAAGACGAACGGGATAACCCTTTCGTGGGTATAAGCAATATTAGTTATGGCTTGGGAGGTAAGGATAGAGTTTGGTATATACACATTTTTTTGATCTTTAGTAGTGATAATAGTATACATAAATTGAATAGACTTAACACTACCTACAGTATCTCCAACTTGAATAACATGACCGGCTCTAAAAGGCTTAAATATAAGAATTAATAAGCCTGATGCCAAGTTAGATAAGTTGCTTTGTAAGGCCAAACCAATACCTAAACCAAAGGCACCAAAGGCAGCTACAAAGGATGTAGTAGGAACACCAATTTGATTTAAGCAAATCAATATTAGACCTACTAGCAATGCATAATTGATGATCTGCGTAATAAAGCTCATCGCAGCAGAGTCATAAGAGGCCTTAGTCATAATACGGACAGCAAAGGTTTTCACCCATTTAATAGCATAACGACCTACCCAAAATATAATAAGAGCTAATAATATATTACCCGCTTGAGAAAAGAACCAATCTCGAAATTGAATCAATACATTAGCATCTTTAAACAGTAATTCAGAAGCCCTATTTAAAAGATCACTCATACTAACCTCCATGAATAAAATATAACGCTCATTCGGTAGAATCGGAAATATATTCGAAATAAACATATGTGTTATAATCTAACATATGTATTTTACAATAATTTAGTAAAACTATTATATCCTTATATTATATATATAACAATCTAAATCTAGGGAGACTTACATGTTCAACAATCCATATGAAGCACCACAAGAGCTTGCAACAGGAGGTCATGTAACGAAAGAATTAAGTTCCGTTACAGTACACTTTGACGACATCCATTATGCCTTATCTAGTGGTCAACTCAATGGTGGGTATCACCATACGTTAGCCGTACGAAATCAACAATTAACATACCAAATCGAAACAGAAAAAGATTTACCAGGTGGCTCGGTAGCCAACTATTTAGCACAAGAGTTCGAGCAAATCGATACACCTGTTCATTTTAGTACAGCCCTTCTTACGTCTGCTACAATGAACCTTCACGCATACGCCAAGTGCGAGGAGCACGATACGATTGTGGAGACCATCGTTACTGCAGGCTATGAAAAAACGGCCCATCGTGCAGGTACAGGATATTGCTATGAAGAACGGGACGGAGCGTTTGTGACGCCTGGCACAATCAACATACTAGTCTTTACGAATAAGGCCTTAACTGACAGCGCCATGGTGAAAGCTATGATGACAATTACGGAGGCTAAAAGCGCAGCCCTCCAAGATTGGGGTGTTGAAAGTGTACGCCTCTATCCATTTATCAACGAAGATATTCCTGAAGCAATTACAAAAGAACGCAAGACTTCTGCTACAGGAACATCCACAGACGGTATCATTCTCACCATAGATACAAATGGTGATGTGTTAACGGATGCCGGCTCCTTCTCCCTATTTGGGGACACATTAGCTAAAGCGGTTTATGTAGGTATACAACGGGCCTTAGAAAATGCTATTGGCGCCGAATAAAAAACCGCACATCCTAGGCGATCGGGATGTGCGGTTCATTGCATATAAAACTGTTACACATAGTATAATACTTGAAAATGAATATCAAATTAAGATTTGAGAGTTTTTCTCAAATCTTTTTTATTTTCTAATTAATATTTATAGAAGAACTGTTGTAACTTTTTAAGATTTTTAGTTTTTGTAAGCCCCAGCATCAATAAAATACGAGCTTTTTGTGGGCTCAATGTATCACTTACGAGATAGCCTGCTAGTGCATCTTGTGGTACAGCAGATACCATGCCACTCCCTGTACGAGAGGCACGTACAGTTGGAAATGCTGTATTTTGTGTTATTTGACGTACATTTTGAGGAATTGTACCATGACCCAATCCAGTCAAGATGAGCCCATCAGGATTAGTGGCAACTACACTCATTGGCACCATGTCATCCATACCACCATAGCAAGTCAAAATGACTACACGAGGCAATTCCTTAAGGTCATGTACATCAAAGATGGATTCTTTCGTATGACGACGAGTAGAGGCTTTATAATAATGAGCTACACCATCCTGGACAATACCAAGATGCCCTACTAATGGACTGTCAAAGGTAGCCACATTAGTTGTATTCCGTTTGGACACATCACGCGCCCCATCAACATAGCCATTTAGAACAACAAGAACACCTTTACCTACAGATGCAGGTGTTCTTGCCACTTGAATCGCTTGTAATAAATTAATAGGACCATCTGCACTAATTGCCCCAGCAGGTCTCATCGAGCCAGTAATAACGATAGGTTTATCTGTACGAACAGTAAGATTAAGAAAATAAGCTGTCTCCTCCATGCTATCTGTTCCATGAGTAATAACAACCCCGCCTATATCCTCTTGATTTACTAATTCTTGTACTAACTTAGATAAATCCAACCAATGCTGGACCGTAATATCGGAACTTTCAATATTACTAAACTGAGTATATGTATATGGACCATATGGTTCTGTGCCTGGTACGGAGTCTAAAATTTCATCGAGGCCTAGTACACCTGCAGTATAGCCCGTCAAATCTGTATCGGATGCGCCTTGTCCAGCAATTGTACCGCCCGTACCAATCAACGCAATTTTTGTCTCCATATTACCTCCATCATAAAATACATAAGAAATAGTAAATCTTTTGTTAATCAACATTAGCATGAATTAGACTAGCTAAAACAAGTCCTCTCTCAACATTGTGGGTGAAAGGACGGCATCAATTCTAATTTATGCTTATTAATACGATTTAAATAATCAATACGTTCTTTCGTTTCAGGATTTTCTATCTCTCCAGTTCTAATATATCGATCTAATACAGCATAGGTAAATCCTAATTTATCCTCATCAGATAGACCGCTGAGTCCATCACTAGGCGTCTTATCTACAAGATATTTTGGAATATCAAGTAATCGACCTATTTGGCGTACCTCTTCTACGACAAGATTGGCAAGAGGACTAAAATCTCCCGCACTATCGCCATATTTTGTAGAATACCCTACATAATCTTCAGATCCATTACATGTATTAGCTACGCGTGCCCCATTTGGCAAATTTTGTCCTACTGCATATAGCGTTGTCATGCGAAGACGCGGTGGTGTATTAATTCCTGCATCCTTGGATATATCAGTTCTACCAGTAACTGCTTTATAACCTTCACCTTGAATGATAGCGTTCGTCAAAGCTTCATAGGCAGTTCCAATATTCACTATGATATGTGGAATCCCCAAATGTGCCACTACAGCCTTGGCATCATCGATATCAGACTGAATTCCATTCGGCATAAGAACACCTACTACGCGTTCTGCCCCAAGGGCTTCTTTACAAAGGGCCGCCACAATTGTGGAATCCTTACCACCTGAAATACCTACTACGGCGCTACAGCTAGGCCCATTTTGACTAAAATAGTCTCTAATCCATTGAACGAGAGCCTCTTTTGTTGCTTCTGGATTGTCTAACATAAGCCCTCCTACTTCTTCCGGAAAATACGATTTAATAAATCCATTTTCATTTGATAGTATCCTGGACTCATATCAAGGTAATGACGATGTGGATTTTCAAAGCGCTGTTCTTCTAACCAAATTTCAGTTTCTAATTGGTCTTTAACATATTGACGAAGCTCATCTAAAGTTGGTAATTCTACTATTAATTTTCCATCCTTAATAATGAGTTGTTTCATCTCTTTAAAGGTGCAATTTTCAAAGTACAATTCACGCCATGGTTGTTCTGGATCGATATAACGATATGGTTCTGTCGTATCTGGCACCTCTTCTAACAATGTTAATAAATCTGCAATAGCACGCCCTTTATCATTGTATACGCGATACACCTTTTTAAAGCCTGGGTTCGTAATCTTTTCAACAGATTCAGAAATCTTGATGCGAGGCTCCCACACACCATTCTTTTCGACGCCAGCAATCTTGTATACGGCGCCAAATACAGGGTCACTCTTAGAGGTAATCAGTCTTTCACCTACACCAAAGATATCAATGGGCCCCCCCTGTCCCAATAAAGAGGTTATTGTATATTCATCAAGACTATTGGAAGCCATAATTTTGCAATCTTCTAAGCCTGCCTTGTCAAGCATACGACGCGCTTTTTTAGCTAAGTAAGCAAGGTCACCAGAATCAAGGCGTATACCTTTTAAGCGTTTTCCCATAGGTTCTAATACCTCTTTAGCTACTTTAATAGCATTAGGAACCCCAGAGTTTAATACATCATAGGTATCAACAAGGAATACAGCTCCATCCGGATACACTTCAGCGTAAGCTTTGAAAGCTTCGTATTCAGAATCATGATACATAACCCAACTATGAGCCATGGTACCACTCACAGGAATACCAAATTGTTGGCCCGCTAAAACAGTTGCCGTAGACTGTACCCCACCGATGTAGGCTGCTCTCGCACCATATACAGCGGCATCCACATTATGAGCTCGACGAGCCCCAAAATCGGCTACTACACGCCCATCCGCAGCACGAACGATGCGATTAGCCTTTGTAGCGATAAGGGACTGATGGTTCATCATAGTTAGCACTGCAGTTTCTACGATTTGTGCGTCTATGAGAGGGGCTACGATTGTTATAACTGGTTCGTTTGGATAAATAATAGAACCTTCTGGGAACGCATATACATCACCAGTAAAGGAGAAATCTTTAAGATAGTTTAGAAATTCCTCACTAAAGATTCCTTGATTCCGTAAAAAATCGATATCACTTTCATCAAAGTGTAGATTTAAAATGTACTCAACGATTTGTTCAAGACCACCAAAAATGGCGAAGCCACCCTTATCTGGATTGCGTCTAAAGAACACATCAAAAGCGACTCGATCCGTATTTTCATGTTGTGTAAAATAGCCGTGTGCCATGGTCATCTCATAAAAATCCATAAGCATACTAATATTGCGACTGTCGTGTTGCATCGGTTCACCAACCTTCTAAAATCTAATGGATTTAATTAATCGTTAATCGTATATCCTCATTATACATTATTATTCCTATATAGCTAGTACATACATATACTACAGTTTCTATTAACTATCCTAATAATCATTCTTGTGATATAACTATATATATACTAACTATTTATATATTCCATATATATGTCTGTGAAAGTTATCACTGGAATAAACTCTTTTATTAGTATTACAAATTCAGATACTAATAAAAACACTAAGTATTTCGTATAATCAATCAACATATATATCTATTATTTACATGAGAATGAAAGGAACCATTATGGAATCAATCGTTCAAGCAAAACGCGTATTAGAAATATTTAAAGAAATGAGCCAAATTCCTCGTGAATCAGGAAATGAAAAAGGCATCAGCGATTATATCGTAAACTTCGCTAAAAACTTGGGGCTTGAGGTTCATCAAGACAATCAATTTAATGTAGTCATCAAAAAGCCAGCGTCTCCAGGTTATGAAAACCGACCTTCTATCATCTTACAAGGCCATATCGATATGGTTTGTGTACGAGATCATGACTCCAATCATGACTTCTCCAAGGATCCTATTGCAAACATCATCGAAGGTGAATGGATGCACGCAGACCACACTACACTAGGTGCGGACAACGGTATGGGTGGTGCGATGATGCTTGCCATCCTCGAAGATGATAGTCAACAACATGGACCTATGCAATTATTGTTCACTACCAATGAAGAAACTGGCATGGATGGCGCTTTCGCCATTAAAGAAGGCCAAGTAAGTGGCGATTACCTACTCAATCTCGATACAGAGGTAGAACACGACTTCACTGTTAGCTGTGCTGGCGGTTGTCATGTTCACGTAAACATTCCATTATTGCGCGAAAACAACCAACCTGGTTATGATGCAGGCTTATCTTTTACCGTAACAGGCCTTAAAGGTGGCCACTCCGGCATCGAAATCAACGAACAACGAGCTAATGCTAACCAAGTATTAACACGTGTACTCTATGATATTCAACAACAATATCCTGTATGCTTAGCATCCTTTGAAGGTGGCGTAAAACATAATGCCATTCCTTCTAAAGCAGTTGCTGTATTATCCGTACGCGCTGAAGATGTAGCGGCCATTAAAACATTAATTGCCTACCAAGAAAAGCAATATCTCCATGAATATGGTATCCAAGATCCAGGTCTTAAATTTGTTGTAGAAGATGTCGCTACTCCTGATGTAGTATATGCAGATGACACAACAGAAGCTCTTATTACTTACATCTATCTTGCACAAGATGGTGTTCATTCTGTAAGCAAATCTATCCAAAATCTTGTGGAAACTTCTGACAACATCGCTATCGTACGAGAAAACGAACATACTATTGAAGTACTCATTTCCATCCGTAGCTCCAATAGCAACAGTCTTGAATTCTTGGCTAAGAAAATGATATTACTTGCTAAAACACTAGGTGTATCTGCAGAGCGTACTGGTGGTTATCCTGCATGGGAATACGATAAAGGCTCCAAACTTGAAGAACAAGCTATTTCCTTACATAACGAAATGTTTGATACACCAGCTAATGTAAACGCTATTCATGCAGGTCTTGAATGCGGCTTGTTGAAAGGCGTATTACCAAACACCCAAATGATTAGCTTTGGCCCTACTATCGTAAGTCCACATACACCAATGGAACGCGTTCATTTACCATCCGTTGAAAACGTGTATGTATACCTCAAAGCATTGTTAGCTAAGTTACAATAAACATACAAAATTTTAAATAATGACTACATACTTTATATATAATTTGGTATACTAAAAGTAATCTAATTAGAGATTTATATAACGAATTCTCTTCCCCCCTCCTATGAGGGCTTCAGTCAACTCTTCCTGACTGAGCCTTCTATAGGAGGGATTTTTTATGTTTTTCAAAAAAAATATAAAATTAATATATATTCAAACAGGAGTATTTATTCATATATGGAGAAATTGATAACTCCTACGTTTTCCACAATTAATTATGAATATTAAATACATCTGTTAATATACTCATATAATGTATATAATCCATATATTTAAAGAGAATTTTAAGAATAATAGAAATCTCATAACTATGCATATACCCTAGGATGTATTTTCTGTGTTATCCTATAGGTGTATACTGTGTTTATCTTACTCAGGAGGCACATATGATTCCTATTATTATCATATCCGGATTTCTAGGTTCGGGAAAAACAACATTTTTACAACATATACTAAAAGAACATAAACCTACAGACAAGGTTTTAATTATAGAAAATGATTTTGGCGAAACTAGTCTTGATGCGGCAAATCTTGCTAAAACAGGTGCTACTATTCGTGAAGTAACGTCTGGTTGTATTTGCTGCAGCCTACAAGGAAATTTCCAACAAGCATTACTCGATATTCTTCAAAATTATGATGTAGATATTATCTATATTGAACCATCTGGGGTCAGCAAATTGAGCGAAATCATCCATACATGTGAAGATGAAGACATTGCGAAATCCGCCTATGTTCACGCCTCAGTAACAACGGTGGATGCTATGCAAGCACCTATGTTTATCAAAAACTTTGGTTTATTCTTTAAAGATCAAATCACAAACAGTGACGCTATCTTCTTGAGTCACACCGAAGATGTTCAACAAACAAGTATTACAAAGCGCATGATTCACGACTTAGCTCCCAACACACCTATTCACGAAGAGTCATGGGATACCATTTCCTTACGAGACTATATTAAACGCCTCTATCACTGTCATGATGACAATTCATTACATGATGAGCATCTATTTATGAGTCATACCTTTAAAGACTTGCGTACACTCACTGTATTACAGTGGAAAACAATTTTAGAAGGTATGCCAGACGGTGTGCTCCGCGCTAAAGGTATTGTACCGACCACCGAAGGTCCCCATGAGTTGCAATACGGTACGCATTACTGCTCCCTAGTACCTAGCGAATCCACTGACTACAGCTTAGTCGTTATTGGTACTGATTTTAATGTGCCAATGGTACATAACGAAGTGTGTCAATCATGATACCTGTTTATATCGTTACCGGATTTATCGGTTCTGGTAAAAGTACATTTATAAATGAACAATTACAATACCGTAAAAAGCTGGGCGGCACAGCATGTATCAGTGCCGAACAAGGTTCTGTATCACTTATTAAAGATGCTTTACAACTTAGCCCTGATAAACTCAGTGCAATCACGCCTAATCAACCTGACACCTATAGTTCTATAGCAGACGAGATCGCAACCTATATCAATAAGACAAATCCCAAAGAAATATGGATTGAATGGAATGGTATGGTCAGCTTTTATCAACTAGAATCCTTGCTATACAGTGATAAGCTGCGTCACATGTTACAAATCGAAAAGGTATTATATATTTGTACGGATCAATTCGTCGCATCGATGTTACCTGGTTTAGGTAATGACGTAACAAGCCAATTATACAGTGCAGATTGCATCATCACGGAGACCGATACACATCATACCTTATTACGGACCTATAATAGAGAGGCCAAGATTATAACAGCGCCAACGCCAGAAAAGGTAGAGCAATTATGTCGCAATTCTACGTGGGGCCTCATACCAAATCTATTAGTTATCGGCATTACCGCCTATATACTTTTAGTTACCGCGTTCCGTCATGACATTCCTTACTCCATTCATCAATGCTTTGCCATCATTACAGGGCTCATTGTCGAAGCGATTCCATTCCTTTTATTAGGAACTATTGGCTCAACCGTTATACGCTATTTTGTACCACAAAGCGTACTACTAAAACTATTAGGCGATTATTCTTGGAAAAGCTATGGTGCCGCCATGGTTAGTGGCCTAGCCTTACCTGTATGTGACTGTGCCATTATTCCATTATTTAAAGCACTCACAGATAGAGGCGTACCATTATCAGTGGCCCTCCTATTTATGCTAGCCAGCCCAATCATCAATCCTATTACCATTCTCTCCACTTGGTATGCCTTTCCAGATAATCCCATGATTTCTGTATGGCGTATCGTCCTTGGACTTGGCGTAGCTTTATTAGTGGCATTATCTTTTCGCTTCTATCCACCTTCAAAGGAACTAATGAAAGCTAGAAATACCCAGAATCTTAGCTACGAAGAGGTTTTAATAGAGTCATCTAGGAGTAAACACATCAACAAAAAAAGATTGTTAATTCATATGGAAAAAGAGTTTTCCCAACTCTTATTCTATTTCTCCATGGCAGCCTCTGTTTTATCAGTAGTCCAAGTATATGGAAAACCTTGGCTCATCAATGCGGGTATCACATTACCTATCGTGTGGGCTATTCCAATCTTGCTAGTATTAGCTTTCTTCTTCTCAATCTGTTCTACATCAGATGCTATTATAGGCAAATCCTTGAGCACCCTATTTCCTATAAGCTCAGTTATGGGCTTCCTCATCTTAGGACCAATGCTCGATATTAAAAATGTATATATTTTAAAACAATATATGCCAACTTCATTCATACTTCGTCTAGGCATAACTATTGTAATTATGTCTTATATAACAGCATTAGGTTTTCAATTCTTTGTAGGCTAATTTTAGTCATTACCATTTCAGTTCGTAATAAATATAAAAGGAGATGATTCTATGAAATTAGGACTGAAAGATCGCTTTTCAATTGTGAAAGGCGCTCTCTATCTCATCTTAGGTATCTGCTGTGTATACCTAATTCTGACGGGCCGTTATTTGAACTATATTGCACCCCGATATGAACTACTGCTCGGCATCAGTAGCATAGCTCTCATATTAGGTGGATTAGCAACTATCATTTGGGCTCCATCCCGCTATTACAAGCACAATTTACGTTCTATCGTACCTATTATTATCCCCGTAGTTTTGCTCATTGTGCCCCCTGTCCTAGTTCCTAATACTGGTGTTCACGGCGCAGCACGGGTTAATGATGATACGAACAATTTTGATTTTACAAATGATGCTATAGGTGAGGTTATTACCGTTAATAGTGAAAGCAAAGAGCCTGGCATTTCTAAAGACAAAAAAGAAATCGTACTAAACTCCGATAACTTCTATCAAACCATCGTAAAGGTTGGATCTAATGTAGACCAATACAAGGACTACACTGTATATATGACAGGTTATGTAAATCGCGATGATAATACGCTAAAATCTAATGAATTTACCATCTCTCGTATGGCCATGTCTTGTTGCATCGCTGACGTAGCACCCATTGGCATGACAGCTTATAAAACAGATGGCGATAGTTTAGCTAATGAACAATGGGTTTCTATCGAAGGCAAAGTATCTACACGAGACTTCCACGGTCGTGCTCAACCATATATAGAAGTAACCAAAATAAAAACAGCAGAGCCTATTTTAGGTTATGTATATCCTTAAATAAATAATATTAAATTAACAGTCTTAATAAATCTTAAAGAGACATCATTAAACAGTCTTAAATAGATCTGTAAACAAATAAAACCGAGGCATAACGCCTCGGTTTTAATAAATATATAATAGTATTATATAAAGACTATATTATCGATGTAATTCTTTAACAATTCGTTTGCCAAGAGATGCTGCAACGGCACAAAGGAAGATGTCTGGACCTACGGGAATCAAGAAGCATGTAATAATAACAGCTTCAACCCCAATTGGTTTGCCTAAGTATAAGTTCATAATAAAGTATAGATAAATCATACCAAGGCCATACACGATAAATAGATTTAATATAGATCCTGCTAATAATCGTTTAAAGGATAAAGTCTCCATAGACTCTGCAATACGGCCTACTGCATAAGCACCTACCATAAAACCAATTAAATAACCAAAGGTAGGTTGTAAAATGTAACCAGGCCCACCACCGGATGTAAAAATCGGTACCCCAATTAAACCTAAGACAATGTAAATACCAACGCTAGCAGCCCCCAATCGACTGCCTAATACAATGCCTGCGAGGGTAGTAAATAAGATTTGTAATGTAAATGGACAATTTGGTAATGGTACCCGTATAAAAGCACCTACGGCAATCAATGCGACAAAGAGTGCTGTCATCGTTAACTGACGGGTAGTGATGCGACCTTGTTTCGACACGGTAGAACTCATGGTATACCTCCATTAATAACACATCAACAAACTACTAACTACCTAAATTAAAACACTTGTATTTTTAATTGTCAACTACGTGTGTTGACTTTTAGTTAACTATGTAGTCTAATACTATATATATGGCAATTTCAAGTATTTTATTTTTTTGACTATACATTATAGTTATTACTAATCATTTATAATAACTAAAAGATATACTCATCTTCATACAAAAAACTTTGTATTTCATCTTATATTCATGTAGCAACATTAAATTATACGTAAGTAGATTGAGTAAAATCTACTTTCACAAAACAGTATATAAACGTACCTTATATTAGGAGGCATTCATTATGAAAAATGTTAAAAAAGTATCAAAGGTATTATGTGCATTTGGCGTTAGTACAGTATTATTAGCAGGCGTAGTTGGCGCAGCTAGCAACCATGCTTACAACAACAATAGCAACTGGAAAGGCGTTGGTAGCGTAGCTCCATCCGCTCAAGCTAACTATTCTGTTGATTACATGGGCGCTGTTACAGTATTCCAACAACAATTCCCTGGCGCATCTGTAAAATCTATTTCCTACGACGCTAAACACAACCCTTACTATGAAGTAGAAGGTTACTACAACCACCGTCAAGTAGAAATTAAAGTAGACGAAGCAACTGGTCAAATCGTTGGTAAAGAAGTTAAAGGCTACACAATAGGCAATAAAGCTATCAACGTTCAAAACATCATCATCCCTGAAGTAGCTGAAACAAAAGCTATCGAAAAAGTTGGTGCCGACTTCCAAACTATGGAATGGACTGTTGAACGCGAAAACGGCCGAGCTGTATACAAATTCGATATGACAACTGGTGGCGACAAAAAAGCTGAAGTAAAAGTTGATGGCATGAACGGTAAAGTTTTAAGCGCTAAAGTAAAAACTACAAAATACTAAGAAGCTCTTTTCATCTAGTGAACCTCTATCCTAACCCACTAAGATGACACACTACACATATAACACACATACTATACACACAGTATCCCAATGGATACACTCTCTAACACACAAACTTAGAGAGCCCTATAACTCACAAAGGGCTCTCCCAAAACCCTATCTCACACAATAGGTAAAGGGTCTGTGCTCACACACCACAGACCAAACGTTACACACACTATACTCCCTTTAAAAGACCTTGGATCGTTGAATCCAAGGTCTTTTTTGTGTAACAACGAAACAGTATCTAGAAATCAGAACCACCCGTAAAACGGGTGGTTTGCTCACGGGCTATAAGCCCGTAGTACTAGGCCAGCGTCTAAAGGCGCTGGCTTTCACTACGTTCAAGCCGCATAGCCATTGACTCGTAACGTTCCCCTTAAAGGGGATGTGTATTACTTGCTACCCTTAAAAGGGTCCTCATATTCTTTTACACTAAGTTTATCTTTCATTTGGTCATGTACTCTTGCTCACGTATATATTTCTTTACTGTAGCCTCATTTAAACCTACTGTACTAACATAATAACCCTCGGACCAAAAGTGTCTATTTCCAAATTTATACTTTAAGTTTGCGTGTTTATCGAACATCATTAGTGCACTTTTACCCTTTAGATATCCCATAAAAGATGAAACTGATATTTTAGGTGGGATTAATACTAGCATATGCACATGATCTGCCATAAGCTCCCCCTCTATAATCTTGACGCCCTTATATTCACATAAACGTCTCAATATTTCACGTAAACTATTTCTGTATTGATTATATATAACTTTACGTCTATACTTAGGTGTAAATACTATGTGGTATTTGCATAACCATTTTGTGTGCGCAAGGCTCTGTGTCTTTGTTGCCATATAAAATCACCTTTCTTTTGCATATAATGCGGCTTGAACACCTACATTATACTTAAGCAAGGTGATTTTTTTGTATAACTTTCGTTGCCGCACCCGCATAGCGGGTGGTTTAATGATTCGCGACTACGTCGCGAACCAGTCTAAAGACAATAACAAAAAGACCTCCCATCGGGAGGTCTTATGTATAAGTTTTATAGGTTTGATAGTTCTTTGTTCTATTTCTTAAGCGAGGTCTAGCTTAAGGATGTCATTTGTGTGTTCTGAAAGTTAATTCTATAGTTTCCCAATGAGATTTGAGAGATTATGCTTTATCTAAAGCTTGAGCCAAGTCTTCGATAATATCGTCGATATTTTCAAGGCCGATGGACAAACGGATCATATCTGGTGTTACACCAGCAGATTTTTGTTGTTCTTCGTTAAGTTGTGCATGTGTTGTAGACGCAGGGTGAATAACAAGAGATTTAGCATCTGCTACGTTAGCCAAGTTGGAGAAGATTTCCAAAGAATCAACAAGTTTAATACCTGCTTCTTTTCCGCCTTTTACGCCAAATGTGAATACAGCACCAACACCTTTAGAGAAGTATTTATCAGCCAAAGCTTTGTATTTGCTGTCTTCTAATTCTGGATAGCTTACCCATGCCACTTTAGGATGTTTAGTCAAGAAGTCTACTACTTTACGAGTATTTTCAACGTGACGTTCTACGCGCAAGGACAATGTTTCAATGCCTTGCAAGATTTGCCAAGATGCAAGTGGAGTAATGCATGCGCCAGTATCACGAAGCAATTGAGCGCGGATTTTTACAGTGAATGGAATTGGCAAATCACCATATACTAAACCATTATAGTGTTCATCACCTTCGGAGAAGCCAGGATATTTACCAGAACCTTTATAATCGAATTTACCAGACTCTACAACTACGCCAGCCAATGTTGTACCATGACCACCAAGGTATTTAGTAGCAGAATGAACAACTACGTCAGCACCATGTTCTAATGGACGGAACAAGTATGGAGATGCAAAGGTGTTATCTACGATCAAGATAATGTTGTGTTTATGTGCAATATCAGCTACTGCTTGTACATCGATAAGGTTGATGCCAGGGTTACCGATAGACTCGATGTAAACAGCTTTTGTATTTTCATCGATAGCTGCTTCAAATTCCTCTAAGTTATCAGGATTTACAAATTTAGTTTCGATACCAAGACGTGGCAATGTAGCTGTGAACAGGTTGTAAGTACCACCGTACAAAGTGGAAGCTGCTACGATATTGTCGCCCGCATTAGCTACGTTCAAAATAGAATATGTAATCGCTGCGGAACCAGATGCTACTGCGATACCACCAGCACCACCTTCAAGTTGTGCCACACGAGCATCCAATACATCAGTAGTAGGATTGCCAAGGCGGGAATAAATGCCACCAGGATTAGTTAAGGCAAAACGACCAGCTGCTTCTTCTGCGTCTTTAAATACGAAAGATGTAGTTTGGTAAATAGGTACTGCACGCGCACCTGTTGGATCTACCGTTTGACCGGCATGTAATTGTAATGTTTCAAATCTGTATTGTTTACTCATTATGACAACTCCTTTATGTTAACTGTGAATTTAGTTCGTTGTTTATACCTAGTATAGTACTATGCTTTAAAAATTATGTCTACTATTTTTTATATGAACTTATCCATAACTTAAAACTATAGTGGGCTTTAAAAGTCACTAAGTAGTTTCAAACTACCCTAGCGAGCTAAGTAACTGTATAAATGAATGTACAGAAAAGCCCCTAGTAACTTCTAACTGACTAGTTCATATTAGAGCCTATCAGAAGTAATTAGGGGCAATAGCTACATACGATAGTTTAGATATAGGCACCTAAATTTTTATCGCGTTCAAATTTCATTTTTTGAATTTGTTCAATAATGTACGGTGTTTCTTGGTAAACATAATAATTTAACCAATTTGTAAATAATAATGTACTTACTGAACGCCAGCGTACGATAGGACGTTGTTTTGGATCGTCGTTAGGAAAATAATTTTCAGGAACCGCAATATCCATACCTTTTTTGATATCCCGTTCATATTCACGATTGAGTGTATCCCAATCGTATTCGGCATGACCAAAGACAAAGATATGTTTATTGTCTAAGCTACGAACAATAGCTGCACCTGTTGGGTCAGAACCCGCTAAGAGTTCCAAATCGCGATTTTCCTTAATTTGTTGCAAGGAAACTGTCGTATGGCGGGAGTGTGGCATCCAGAACTTTTCATCGAAGCCACGTAAGAGTAATGGTCGATCATTGTAGATATCATGTTCGTACACGCCAAATAATTTCTCATCCATAATGGATTTATTAATACCAAAATGATGATACAAACCAGCTTGAGCGCCCCAGCAGATATAGAACGTAGAGTATACATGCTCTTCGCCCCAATTCATAATTTCTACTAGCTCAGGCCAATAGTCTACCTCTTCGAAAGGCATTAACTCTACAGGAGCCCCTGTAATAATCATGCCGTCAAAGAACTCGTCTTTTACCTCCTCAAAGGTACGGTAAAAAGTTTCTAAATACTGCTCATCTGTATTTTTTGATTTTCGAGATGCAGTATGTATTAAGGTTAAATTAACTTGTAATGGGCTATTACTAAGAGCACGTAAAATTTGAGTCTCTGTAATCTCTTTAGTAGGCATCAAATTGATTAACAGAATATTCAAAGGTCGGATTTGTTGATTTTCCGCCCGTTCTGTATCCATTACGAAAATATTCTCTTGAGCTAATTTCGTTATGGCCGGTAAATTTTTTATTACTTTAATAGGCATATTATCACCTCTACACACTAAACAATTTGATAACCTAATCTAAATAATCTAACTAATCTAAATAATCTAACTAATCTGATTAAAAGCCTCTAGCCTCGTAGGCACGGCGCCAAGCTTCAAGGCCTTCTTCCAATGTTTTACGAGGACACGCTACATTGATACGTTCAAAGTCTTCCCCATCTACACCAAACATGGAGCCTGTATCAAGCCATAATTTAGCATCATTGATAATCCATTCATCACGCTCTTTAGGGCTTAATGGCAACTTGGAGCAATCTAGCCACATGAGATACGTCCCTTCTGGGCGATATACATGAATTTTCGGCATATAGTTTGCTACATAATCAATGGTGAATTGAATATTATCTTGAATGTACTCTTTCAACTCGTCGAGCCAAGGTGCCCCTACTTTGTAGGCCCCTTCACAGCCAACGATACCCATTGTATTTAATTGACTATAGCCAGCACGATCGATTTCTTTAATAAAGCGACGACGTAAGGAATCATTAGGAATGAAAATATTACTTACTTGTAAGCCGGCGATGTTGAAAGTCTTGCTCGGTGCAGTACATACGATACAGTGTTCTGCATAGCTTTCACCTAGATCAGCAAAGACCTTATGAGTATGCCCTTTCCAAACAAAATCAGCGTGGATTTCATCACTTACGATGAGTACATTATGTTTAATACAAATATCGCCAAGTCGTTTTAACTCATCCTCAGTCCACACCCGGCCTACTGGATTGTGGGGATTACATAATAGGAATAATGTTACATTTTCCTCAACGATAGCCCGTTCAATGCCCTCAAAATCAATGGTGTACTTCTCTTCGCCTTTGATTAATGGCACATTGATGAGACGACGGTCATTATCATCAATCACCATACTAAATGGATAATACACTGGTTGATTGATAAGTACCCCTTCACCCTCCTTGGTGAAAGCGCGAACAGCCATAGCCAAGGCAAATACAATACCTGGTGTTTTAACGAGCCATTTTCGGTCTGGCGTCCAGTTAAAGCGCGTAGTAAACCAATTTTGTAGCACTTCAAAGTATTCATCATCGGACTCGGTATAACCAAAGACACCATGGTTCACGCGGTCCAATAGGATCTGCTTTAACTCAGGGGGAACCTCAAAGTCCATGTCTGCCACCCAGAATGGCAACACATCGACTGGTTTACCGCGTTTTACAGCAAAATCGTATTTCAAGGATTTTGTGTGAGTTCTATCTAAAATTTGATCAAAATTATATTGTCCCATAGGAACTCCTTTATTTATTGAAAGCTTGTTCCAAATCCGCAATCAAATCATCTGTATCTTCAATACCTACAGATAGACGCAATAAGCGACGTGTAATACCTTTGCGCTCTGCATCTTCTGGTTTTAAATCTGGATGTGTTTGCGTTACAGGGTAGGTCAACAAGGACTCTGTACCACCAAGACTTTCAGCAAATTGAATAAGCTCAATGCCTTCTAATACTTTTTTAGCCGTTTCTTCGCTATCTACTTCAAAGGACAACATGCCGCCAAAGCCAGTCGTTTGGGCTTTATTGATTTCATAGCCTGGATGTTCTGGAAGGCCTGGGAACAATACTTTAGTAACCTTAGGTTGTTTTTTGAGCCATTCCGCAAGAGCAATGGCATTCTTTTGGTGTTGTTCCATACGAAGGGCCAATGTTTTGACGCCGCGGATTACGAGCCAGCTATCCATTGCAGATAAGCAAGCACCTACAGTTTTATAAGTTAGACGCAATTTCGCAGCCAATTCATCGTCTTTTACAATGGTAAAACCAGAAATAACATCGTGATGACCACCGATGAATTTTGTACCACTATGAACGACAATATCTGCACCTAACGTTAAAGGTTTTTGGAAATATGGGCTCAAGAATGTATTGTCGATGATTACAAGCGCATTACGCTCATGGGCTAACGCGCAGAGAGCACGAATATCAGTAATCTCCATCATAGGATTTGTTGGTGTTTCAATATATACAGCCTTTGTATTCGGTTTGAAAGCTGCTTTCACCGCATCAAGATCAGATGTACCTACATAGGTAAACTCGATGCCATTTTGTTCGTAAATATTTGTGAACATACGGATAGAACCACCATATAAGTCATCGCCTAAAATGATATGGTCTCCAGGGGAGAATAGATGGAATACTGCGTCTACCGCGGCCATACCAGAAGAGAATGCCAATGCATCTTTACCGTCTTCAAGGCCTGCAATCAATTGTTCCAAACGATCTCGTGTTGGATTAGACTCACGCGTATATTGGTAACCTGTTGTATCACCCAACTTTGGATGGGAAAATGTACTAGACATATAAATTGCAGGGGAAATTGCACCAGTGCTATCTGGTCTACCGCTGCCATGAACGCATTTTGTATTAAATTTCATTCCAATCAACTCCTCATATTTGTATACAATATGTTAATTATAAAAGTAGACAATGACTAAGGTCAACAAAAATGGGCACTCATACTGTATGAGTGCCCTTAAAAAGTCATATCTATTTTGAATGGCTTGCCATAACTATAAGTTAAGTTAGACTAATTTTTTGTACGTTTTGTAATAAGTAGCGCCAAAATAATGCCCAAAGAAGATGTTACCAATTGAGGCCAACTAGATACAAATAACATAGTATTTACAATCTTCGGTGGGAATTGGAATAGAGAAAAGAACAAAGAATATCCACCAAAAAGAACACCTGCTTTTACCAAGGCCGCCACGATAATAAGCAATACCTTCGGTTTATGTTGTAACCAGTGCGCTACGAATACATAGGCTGTCGTGCCAAGGGCGGTAATCAAAATAAACGGTGGCAACGGCAACATACCTTGTAAATGCGCTACTACAGGTGCAATCCAAGCAATAACAAGACCATTTTTCCAACCATAGCGCCATGTGGCGAGTACAAACGTAGCAGAGGTAATAGAACCGATGAGGAACATACTCACCTGGTTAGGAATAAATGGGAAAATGAGACGCAAGCTTTGCGCCAATAAGGCTACGGCCAACAATAGACCTGTGCCCGTAATAGACTTTGTGGACATAAGAACCTCCTACTATACGATATAGATTTTACAAGAGGTACCTACCTCATATTTAAATTAAGCCTCTACAAAATATAGACGCGCCCGATCATATACCCAATTATATACATATGTATAACCTAAAATAGCTAATGTCATGGTTATATCCGTCATAAAAGCCATCCAAAAGGTCATCTGCATCATGTACATAATAATTGGCACCGTTGCAATCATAAATAAGCCTTCAAACAATACGGCATGAATCGTACGAATTATTGGGCCCCGCGCTAATCGATCACCTGGTACTAGTTTATCAAAAATCCAGTTAAACACAAAATTCCAAACCATAGCTAGCAAGGAAAAAATAACCATTAATACAAAAGGCTGTCCCTCATGCGGAACAAACTGCATTACCAAACAACCAATTAAAATACAACCAACCTCATATAAAATCGACTGTACCACACGCTCCGAAGTAGACATAATAATAAACACCTCCAGCAGACATAACAATAAACACCTCTACCAGAAATCTAGATAAGAAATTTACTATTACTCACTATTATATTTATTTTTTTAGATTTGTCGAGCTTTGTCAAATTTTGCCATTTCAGGATAGAAAAAGCCGCCATATATCTGTCCAGCGACTTGCGTCAGGATGGAGCGCAGAGAGACATATGGCGGCGGAAAGCCTATCCTAAAAGTGGCATTACGAACTGAATCCATGGAATCCCCACCACGATAAAGATCGCAAGGTAGATAATCCCAAAGATAGCGCCTAATTTCCAGAATTCAGGACCTTTGTTATAGCCACTAGCAAACCAGATTGGGCTATGACCTGTACCATATGGTGTAAGGATACCCATAATACCCATTGGTACTAACAGAATCAACATAACTTGAGCTGGATCAACACCAGGAATTTGAAGAATTAAAGTAGCAAACAAGCCTACCATAGCTGTTACATAAGCAGTGCCAGAAGCAAAGAAGTAACGAAGCAAGCAGAATGCTAATAACAAACCAAGAACTGCCATTGTAGGATCTAAAGAAACCAAAGAACCACCAGCAGATTTAGCAAGCCATTCTAAGAAGCCTACATTTTTAAGGCCAGAAGCCATAGGTACGAGTGTAGCAAACCAAGTCAAAACATTCCATGCTGGTTTGTTAGCAAGGAAGTCTTGCCATGTCATAATCTTAGTGAAAATCATCAAAATAATAACAATCAAAGCTGTTGTTGTAGGGTTTACTTTGAATGTAGAAGCACCAATCCACAACACAAGAGCCAATACAGAAATTAAGGCCATGAAGATTTCACTGCGTGTCATGGAGCCTAGTTTCTTATACTCATCCTTTGCCCAGGCTGCAATTTCAGGAGAACCTTTTACCTCTGGCTTGCAGAATACATAGGTCAACAATGGAGTGATGATGAACAAGATAAGGCCTACTGGCAAGAATGCGAGGAACCATGTGCCCCAGTTCGCCGCTACGATACCAGATTTAGCAGACAATTCTAGAGCCAATGGGTTTGGCGCTGCACCAGTCAAGAAGATAGAGCTAGATACACATGTAGTTGCCAACGCTACCCAGTTCAAATAGGAACCAATTTTACGAGGGTTCTTATCTGGATAGGAATCAAACATTGGACAAATACTAGATACGATTGGATAAATCGTACCACCAGAACGAGCCGCATTACTTGGAATAAATGGAGCCAATACAAGGTCAGTAATAGCAATGGCATAACCAAGACCTAAAGAGGACTTGCCAAGCTTTGCTACGAGGAACAAGGCAATACGGCGGCCAAGGCCAGAGTTTTCATAACCAATACCAATCATGAAAGCGGCAAAGATCAACCATACGATGGCATTAGAGAAACCACTAAGGCCCCAACTGATAGCTTGCGCATCAGTAATCGCCTTAGCGACACCAGTTGCTTTATCTACCACAGGGGCAGGACCAACCTTAAACAACATAGACACGGTAACAGCAATGATACCGATGAAAGCTGGTGGGATTGGTTCTAAAATCAACCCTACCACGAGGCCAGCGAAAATACTTACATAAATCCAAGAATTTGCGCTAAGACCTTCAGGAGCACCGATGAGCCATACAATAATAGCTACTACAAGCGGTGCGAATAATTTCCAATTCAACTTCATTAGAAACTCTCCTTACTACTTCAAAACAAAAATTACAAAAAAATGCTTATTTAGTATATCAAAAATTTTAATAAGATGATATAAACTTAATCATAACACTTATTAATTGATAATAAACTTTTAGTAATAAATTTCATCCTACTAGATAATTTTAATTTTATGCAATATAATATAAATATCGAAAATTATTGATTTATCAAAAGGATTCAAATGAAACCATTTATGCATTATATAAAACCCTTATGGTTTCCTGCTACCATAGTATCGCTTCTTTCCTTACTCACTGTGGCAGGCACATTATATATACCAACATAACGGCAACCATCATCAATGATGGTGTCCTCAAAGGCGACCTAGAGATGATTACCAGCTCTAGCATGAACATGCTTGTTGTGGCACTACTAACCGTCCTATCCGCTATTCTAGGCGTTGCTATGAGTGCTCATATCTCAGCATCTGTAGGCAAGGTATTGCGTGACGATCTAGTAAAAGCATTACAATGCTTTTCACTCCGTGACTTTACGCACTTTGGTACCGGCACCATATTGATGCGCACAAGCAGGGACGTAGAAAAAATTCAATCTGTCCTCGGGGAAGGTTTAAATATGATCCTCCCTATGCCACTCATGATTTGCGTCGGTCTAGGACTTACCTTCTATAAGAGCTGGCAACTAGGTCTCGTCATTCTTGCCGTTATGGCTTGCATGATACTTACCATTATCTTTATTGAAAGTCGCGCCTTGCCAATTATCAAAGCTATGCAATTAAAGCTAGATGATATTACCGATCTAGTTCGAGATCATATCGTAGGTATGCCTGTTATCAGAGCTTTCAACAGGAGAACCTACGAAAACGACAAGGAAATTGTTATTTTTACAGAGTCCGCACAACTGAACAAAAAACTGCGCCAAACCTTTGCCATCGGTTTACCGACGATACTCATTCTATTTAATATGAGTACCGTAGCTATTCTCTGGTTCGGCGGCTACAACGTCAGCATGGGTTCCCTACAAGTTGGTGATATCATGGCTGTTATCGAGTATGCAAACCTCATCCTATTGAGCATGCTCATGGCCATATTCGTAATCATCGACATCCCGGAAGCTATCGTGTGCTACGCTCGTATTCGTGAGTTGTTAGAACACGAAAATACCGATACATTCCCTGAACCATATGCTAATACTAATTCAAGTACTAATCAAGGAACAAAAACCTGAATGCAACTACTACACCACTTTTAGAATTCCGCAACGTTACCTTCCGTTACGATAATGCTGAGTCCCCTGCACTTGAAAATATCTCCTTTACAGTACATCACGGCGAAACCTTAGCATTATGGGCGATATCGGATCTGGTAAAAGTACAATCACCAATCTTATCCCTCGCCTCTTCTCTATTGAATCTGGAGATATTCTCTTTAAAGGTAAATCCATTTATGAGTGGAATGTAGATGACTTGCGAGCTCATATTGGCTATGTACCGCAAAAGGCTTATTTGTTTACCGGAACTATCGATATGAACGTTCGATATGGAGCCGCATCAAACAAGTACTGTCGTAGAAGATGTAGAAAATGCATGCCACTTGGCTAAGGCAGATGAGTTTATCAATCGTCTCGACGGTGGTTACCAGTATACGGTTTCTCAAGGTGGTACCAATCTATCTGGTGGTCAACGGCAACGCCTTGCCATGGCTAGAGCCTTAGTGCGTAAACCTGATTTATTCATATTCGACGATAGCTTTTCCGCCCTAGACGGCACTACAGAACGTGCTGTTCGTACAGCGCTACATGAGGAGTTACAAAAGGACAATCGGCCAGCCCTCATTTCTGTGGAGCAAAAGGTAAGTGCCGCAAAAAAAGCAGACCATATTCTAATCATCAACAGGGGTCAAGTTGCAGGATATGGTACACATGACGAGCTAGCAACTACCTCTACTGTATATCAACAGATTTTAGCATCTCAGGAGGTGACAGCATGAGCCCATTACGTCGTTTCCTAATCGAATCTAAAAGCCAATGGGGCTGGCTTGCGCTCCTCATCTTAGCACTTATTACTGCGGCTATATTTGAGGTCTCCGCTCCAGTGTTACTTGGTAAAGTGGTAGATGCTATTGTTAGTGGATTACAAACAGATCAAGATATCAATACTATCTTTACCTCTATTGATACAATCATCCTCTGGCTTATTGCCATCTATAGTGGGCATGCCTTATTCACCTACTTTGGGGAATACGTGATGGCCTCTATCGGTTCAAAGACAGTACTCGCTTTACGTACACGCATGAGTACTCATTTATACTCATTGCCTATCGAGTACTTTCACGATCACCAGCGGGGCGATTTATTAAGCCGCCTTACGTCTGATTTAGATACTGTAGCAGAAACAATCGGTAGAGGTGTACCAGGCCTCGTATCCGCCATTATCGGCATTATTGGTGCTACTGCTATGATGCTTTGGATTAGCCCTATATTAGGGGCCTCCATTATCGGTATTATACTGGTCGGCATCGTATGCTTAACGTGGCTATCTAAACGAGCGCGCCGCGTGTACCTTAGAAATCAGAATGCCTTAGGCGCTTTCAATAGTGGCATTGAAGAAATCGTTGTAGGAAAACCAATCATTCAAACCTTTAGCCTAGAAGATACTACGACGAATCAAGCACAGGTGCTGAATGAAAATCTATTTAAAAGTATGCGAAGCGCTGCTTTTACCAGTCAGCTCGTAGAACCTCTTGTGAAATTTCTAAATCAATTCACCTATTGCCTCGTCGCTATTCAAGGGGGTCTCATGGTACTGCGTGGCTCCATATCCATCGGTGACATCCAGGCCTTCTTCCTCTACGTAGGTCAAGTATCGGATCCTCTATCTCGCAGCTCCTATATCATGACAAAATTTCAAGAAACTGCCGCCGCCCTAGGCCGTATTTATGAGGTCATAGATACACCATCTGAAATCGATAATGGAAAACTTGTGTTATCTAATAGTAAATCCCCTATTAACACAGATACGATTGGCTCGGATTCCTCTATAATGGGTAATACCTCGAATTCTATAACGCATACAGGCACTATCGACTTTGAACATGTTGATTTTGGCTATACACCATCCAATGTGTTTATGAAGGATATCAACATTCATATTCCTGGTGGATCCATGGTAGCCATTGTAGGCCCTACGGGAGCTGGTAAATCAACCTTGGTGAACCTCATCATGCGCTTTTACGATATTATGAAAGGCCGCATCACCATCGATGGTGTCGATATTCGCGACATATCTCGTGAAAGCTTACATAATACGGTAGGCATGGTATTGCAAGATGCATGGATTTTCACAGGCACTATTGCTGATAACATCGGCTACGGTAAGCCAAATGCTACTCGTCAGGAAATCGAATATGTAGCAAAGCTTGCCATGGCAGATTACTTTATCCGTACCTTGCCAAATGGTTATGATACAGTGCTCAAACAAGGTGGTGATGACCTATCTCAAGGTCAACGCCAATTGATTACCATCGCTCGTGCCTTCTTGGCAGACCCGAGTATTCTCATCCTCGACGAAGCAACGGCTAACGTAGATACGCGCACCGAGGTTGAGGTTCAAAAAGCGATGAACACACTCCTCAAAGGACGTACAAGTATCGTTATTGCCCATCGCTTGTCTACAATAAAAAATGCAGACTTCCTACTAGTAGTAGAAAACGGCACCATTGTAGAACAAGGGACACACCACGAACTGATCAAACGCGGTGGTCACTATAAAGAACTATACAAAAACTATGTGGCAGGAATAAGTATATAAAATTCAGGATTGCCATTAACATCAATGTGAGAGGTTCCATATCCATCATTGATATCTTTCGTCATTTCATATATAGTAACCATAGAAGCAGAATTACTGGTCTGACTACCTGTACCTTTATGTACAGCAGCAGCAGTAATTCTGCTTTTTTTTATAATATATAATTTCATATAAATTAAAATCATTAGGTGAAACCCTTATTTTATTCAAACCTTGTTCCGTAGTTAACCTAATAGCACCTAAATCAAAATCATGTGACGCCCCATGACACGCAGCTTAATAGTACTGATAATTATATTGTTTTTGAAGCTTGTCTAAATCTTTTTCGTTTAGTATACTATTGTTAATCATAAACTGATTAACACTCATTTGTCCGCTTGATTGGACGTTATTGACTGTTAGTTGGTTTATTTTTTGTATTACCATACAATAGAATTATAGGAAAAAAGAACCACCGATAAGCTGCAACTTATCGGTGGTTCTCTTATTTATTCACCTTTTGGTACGAACCATAGGCCGTTGTTATTTTTTTCCATGTAGTCTTTGAATTCTTGAGAGTGGTAAGCTGCTACGATGTCTTTTGCCCATTGTGCATCTTTGTTTTTCTCGTTAACTACGACTTGTAACAACCATTGTGGCAATACGTCTTCATTTGCCAATGCAGATTTAGGATCAATTTTTGCATTATAGATGATAGCGCCTGTAATAACGATATAATCGAAAGTCAGTACGTACAGAAGGAATTGTAAGGGATTTCATTTCTGTAAATTTAAGATGTTTAGGATTTTCAATAATATCTGCTTGAGTTACTGTTGCTAAATCTTTGTTAGGATCAAGCTTAATCCAACCGATTTTTTGCAATAACGCATAAGCACGAGCCATGTTGGATGCATCATTAGGTACTGCAATAGTGTCGCCATCTGCCACTTGATCTAAAGATGTTTTAGAACCGCTAAAGATACCTGCTGGTACTGTTGGAATTGGAGTTAAGGCTACAAGATGACCATTTTGTTTTTCGTTAAAGTTTTTCATGTATGCTGTATGTTGTTCAACGTTGAAATCTACTTCACCATCACTCAACACTTGGTCTGCTTGTACCAAGTCAGACATATCTACACCTTTAAAGGTATAGCCTTGTTTTTCCAAAATTGGTTTTACACCTTTTTCAAACAATTCAGAGTAAGGACCTTGAGACTTACTATAGGTTAATTCTTTTTTAGCACCATTATCGCTATTATTAGAACCGCAGCCTGCGATAAAAGCTACGCTGAATACTAATGCTGCACCAAGGGCAAGAAGCTTTTTAAATTTCATAGTATTTTCTCCTATATTTTCACAATCAATATAACTAAAATCTATTTCATCAAATTAGGAACGACGCGCACGACGTGCAAAGTAGTTACCTATTGTTTGAATAATTTGAACAAAAATAATCAAAATAACTACGGTAAATAACATCAATGGGAAGTTCAACCGTTCATAACCATAGGTGAGAGCCAAATCACCTACACCACCTGCACCAATAGCACCAGCCATAGCAGTAGCACCGATTAGACCAATAGTACCCGTTGTAATAGATAGAATAAGTGAACCCTTTGCTTCTGGTAAAAGAAAATGCCAAATCACTTCAAAATGAGAGGCCCCCATCGATTGTGCTGCCTCGATAATGCCTTTATTAACCTCTAAAATAGAGTTCTCAAAGAGTCGAGCAAGATAAGGTGCAATGAATATAACAAGTGGTACAATAGCCGCTGTTGTACCAACACGAGTACCTACAATCATCTTAGTTAACGGTAATATAAACACCATCAAAATGATAAATGGTACAGAACGCACAATATTAACAATTGTATTTGTAATGGTATAAACAATACTATTTTTAACGATACCATTAGGATTTGTTACTACTAGTGTAACTGCGATAATTAGACCTAATACAGTACCAATGAATAGAGATAGGAACACCATATATAATGTCTGTTCTGCAGCTAATAATAACTGCGATCCTGGAACACCAAGTTCTTGCATGAAGAAATCCATTATAGTGTCACCTCCTGCCATTCAATACCTTGAGCAACAAGATACTCTTTTACCTTGCCCACCTCAAGATCATCGCCAATAAACTGAACAATGAATATACCAAGTACAGTATGTTCTAACTCTGTTACCGTAGCAAATAATACACTCGTTTCTAAATCAAAGGTTTTATTAATATGATATAGAACATTATCTGTCGTATTATTTCCTAAGAAATGCATCTTAAGAATTGTGTATGGCCTTTTATCACAAGCTAATGTATGTTTCACTGTTGATGGAATTTCATCAGGAATGACAGTCCTAACAAATCGCTTTGTTGTTTCGTGTTTAGGTTTACTAAACACCTCAAGTACAGATCCGCTCTCTATGAGCTTTCCATGCTCCATAACTACAACGCGATTACATATTTTCTGAATTACATCGATCTCATGAGTTACAATAATAACTGTTACTCCTAGTTCCCGATTAACACGTTCTAGTAATTGTAATATAGATTCTGTTGTATCTGGATCTAAGCGCTAGTTGCTTCATCACAAAGCAATATGGATGGATCTGTAGCTAGCGCACGAGCAATACCAACGCGTTGTTTTTGACCACCAGATAATTCTCCAGGATATGCATTTGCTTTATCGCCCAAATCAACAAAGTCTAACAAGGTTTTAACCTTCCTATCAATTTCTGATTTAGGAACCTTATTTAGAATCAATGGAATCGCAACATTATCATACACAGATTTAGCATTCAATAAATTGAACTGTTGAAACACCATGCCGATGCGCTTACGCACCTTTCTAAGCTCATTAAAACTTAAATCATTGATATTCACACCATCTATTTCAACATGACCAGAGGTAGGTACCTCTAAGGCATTAATCATGCGAAGCAGTGTAGATTTACCAGCTCCACTAAAGCCAATAATGCCAAATATATCGCCTTTTTCTATGGTAAAGTTTACATCAGATAATGCAGTAATCTTTTGCTTATTAACGTCAAACTCTTTCGTTACATTTCGTATAGCAATCACTGTACCACCTCTTTCCCTACACATTAGTAGGAATTAATATTTTTCTAAAACATATCTTTAAGGTATGTTTTAATTGTATACTTAGATTACTACAATTTATAATAACTGTCAAACACAAAAAGAACCTCACCAAAAATGTTGAGGTTCTTTTCGCTATATATATTTACTATTTGGTATCTTTTACATCAAATCCTATCATTCTATATCGAAATTAACTTATCTATATCGATTAAAATGATCCTAGTATAATGGTGCCCCAATATAGAGTCCCATATTTGGATATTTCGCCTAATAAAAAGGCCGCTACTATAGCTGCCACGATTGGCGAGATATACATAAAATTAGTTACATCTGAAACTTTTTCAGCATGTTCAAAAGCATAGCTCCAGAATACGAATCCTAATGCACTGGAAAAGAATGCTAGGTACACCATAGCAAGCTTCGCAGTAATTGGTGCGGCTACAATCATTTCAATAGCATGATCTGCAAAAGGTAATGCCATAATGGCACCTGTAAACATGGACCACATAGCGATAGTAATAGAGTTATAACCTTTCAGACTAAGCCCGCGATTTAGAATATTATAAACCGCAAACAGTATCATACCTAATCAACGTCCATATGGCCCCCATTGGAATGGTCAGAGTAGAATTCCAAAGAATAATAACGGCCACACCTATAAAAGCAGTTATGGTGAAGATCCAACCTATAGGACGTATTCTATCTTTATAGACTACCAATGCCATCAATGCTGTAGTCATCGGTGTCAAAGCCATAATAATACTTGATGTAGCGCTGGTATTGTTCGCAATCCTTCATTAAAAACGACTTGGTAAACGAAGTTCCCTGTAGCACCTAGCAAAATATATAGGCCCCACTCACGCCAAGATGTAGGTATGTGTAATCCTTTAAATACACCAATAATTAGCATGAGTATAGCACCACCTACACCCTCGCTACAGAGAGTGTCAATGCATCTACTGATTGTAATGCCACTTTACCAAAAGGGAAACGCCGTAGCCCATACGGCAATGGTGGCAGATGCCCCTAAAATAGCTTTCATTCGATTTGTCATTAGCATCCACCTTTCTACGTAATTCTATAATCAATACTATCTAAATATTACCATAATAAGTCCCTACAATTCCAAGAAGATACATCACAACATATCGAACACTTTCTATTTATTGATATAAATTTTCATTATCTAAAGATAATACAATAATTAACACTCCAAAATGTAATCTCAAATAAGTCAAGTAATTAAGTATATTTTCAATATTTTATATAGTGTTTTCACTATTATTAAATTACAAATAACATCTATTCTTACGAAAATCGCATAGCATGTATTGAAAATATATATCATTTAAAATTTGTTAAATCAGACAAACATTGTACACTATAGGCATAGAAATCTATAGTTATATCCTTTTATGGAGGTGCAAAATGCAACATACTGCATGGAAAGATTTTAACACAGGTGTGTGGGATAAAGCCGTTGACGTACGCGACTTTATTCAAAGAAACTATATCCCCTATGAAGGGGACGATTCCTTCCTTGCTGGTCCTACAGAAAGAACGACAAAATTATGGGACCAAGTAATGAAGCTTTATGAAGAAGAACGTGAAAAAGGCGGCATGCTCGATGCCGATACTTCCGTGGCCACACACATTACTGCCCATGCGCCAGGATATATCGACAAAGACCTCGAAACGATCGTTGGTTTGCAAACTGATAAACCACTAAAACGCGCTATGTTCCCTTATGGTGGCTTGCGTACAGCAAAATCTGCTATTGAAGAATACGGCTTCAAAATGGATCCGCAAACAGAAGACTTCTTCAAAAAGCACCGTAAAACTCACAATGATGGCGTATTTGATGTATATACACCTGAAATGCGTGCCGCTCGTACAGCTCATATCGTAACTGGTCTACCTGATGCTTACAGCCGTGGCCGTATTATCGGCGACTATCGTCGTATCGCGTTGTATGGTATTGATTACCTCATCGAAGATAAAAAAGAACAATTCAACATTACTATGGGCGATATGCTGGAAGACGTAATTCGCGACCGCGAAGAGATTCAAGAGCAGATTCGTTCCTTGAAAGAATTGAAGGAAATGGCTGCGTCCTATGGTTACGATATTTCCGAGCCAGCTAAAGACGTTAAAGAAGCTATGCAATGGATTTACTTCGGCTACCTTGGCGCTATTAAAGAGCAAAATGGTGCTGCTATGTCCATCGGCCGTAACTCTACATTCCTAGACATCTACGCTGAACGTGACCTTCGCAATGGCACATACACAGAAGAGCAAATCCAAGAGTTCGTAGATCACTTCATCATGAAATTGCGCATGGTTCGCTTCGCACGTATCCATGAATACAATAACTTGTTCACAGGTGACCCTGTTTGGACTACTGAGTCCATCGGTGGTATGGGTACTGACGGCCGCACATTAGTTTCAAAAATGTCCTTCCGTTACCTACATACATTAACTAACCTTGGTCCTGCTCCAGAACCAAACCTCACTGTATTGTGGTCTCCTCGCATGCCAATAGGCTTCCGCCGCTTCTGTGCGAAATTATCTATCGAAACATCTTCCATCCAATACGAAAACGACGACTTGATGCGTCCTAACTCTGGTGATGACTACGCTATTGCATGCTGCGTATCCCCTATGCGTATTGGTAAAGAAATGCAATTCTTCGGCGCTCGTTCCAACTTGGCTAAATGCTTGCTTTATGCAATCAATGGCGGCGTTGACGAAAAATTAAAGAAACAAATTGGTCCTAAATACCGCCCTATCACTTCCGAATACTTAGAATTCGATGAAGTATGGGAAAAATTCGACGACATGATGGAATGGTTGGCAGGCGTATATGTAAACGCATTGAACATCATTCACTACATGCACGACAAATACGCTTATGAAAAACTAGAAATGGCATTGCATGACCGCAAGGTAACTCGTTGGTTTGCAACTGGTATTGCTGGTTTATCCGTAGTAGCTGACTCCTTGTCTGCTATTAAATATGCTAAGGTAAAACCTATTCGCGATGAAAACGGCATTGCTGTTGATTTCGAAATCGAAGGGGACTTCCCTAAATATGGTAACGATGACGATCGTGTAGATAGCTTGGCAGCAAAAGTTGTTTCCACATTTATGAACAAGATTCGTAAACATCCTACATACCGTCAATCCGTTCCTACTATGAGCTTGTTAACAATTACTTCCAACGTAGTATATGGTACTGCAACAGGTTCCACTCCAGACGGCCGTAAAGCTGGTGAAGCTTTTGCCCCTGGTGCGAACCCAATGCATGGTCGTGATACTCACGGTGCTATTTCTTCGTTGGCATCCGTAGCAAAAATGCCATGGCGTGATAGTTCCGATGGTATTTCCAATACCTTCTCTATCATTCCTGATGCATTAGGTAAATCTGGTGAAACATTTGTATCCGTCAGCGATTTTGATATTGAGTTAGATCCATCTCAATTGCCTAACGCCAATACAAACTTCGCGTGCAGCGAACCAAATGTTACTATAGAGGAAGATAAATAACGTCTTCCATAGTATCGGACTGCTTTCACCGGCACCGATATGAGTGTTAGTCTTGGTTGAAAGGAGGTAATACCCATGAGCAACCAACAACAAATTGATAACTTGGTAGAGTTATTAGATGGCTACTCCCAAAAAGGCGGTCATCATTTGAACGTTAACGTGTTCACTCGCGAAACATTGTTAGACGCTCAAAAACATCCTGAGTTGTACCCTCAATTGACTGTTCGTGTGTCTGGTTACGCAGTGCACTTCAGCAAATTGACTAAAGCACAACAGGACGAAGTTATTTCCCGTACATTCCATCAACAAATCTAATCGAGGTTTCCTATGACAGGACGTATTCATTCGATCGAAACGATGGGTACGGTTGATGGTCCAGGCATGCGCATGGTGGTTTTTCTCCAAGGATGCCCCATGCGTTGTGCCTATTGCCACAATCCTGACACATGGAATGAAACTAGCGATGATGCTAAGTTCATGACTGTTGAGGAGTTGTGGGACCAGTACGAACGTAACCGCCAATTTTATACTAATGGTGGTATCACCGTCACAGGTGGGGAAGCTCTTATGCAAATTGACTTTGTTACTGAGCTTTTCACATATTTCCGTGAAAGAAACGTCCATACCTGTTTAGATACAAGTGGAATTTGTTTTGATCCCCACCAAGAGGTGGCATACCGTAAATTACTCAGTGTCACTAGTCTCGTCATCCTAGATATTAAAGAAATCGATCCTGATAAACATCTGTGGTTAACAGGCAAACCGTTAGAGCCCATTCTCGGTTTTGCTCGATTGACAGCAGACGTAGAAGTTCCCATTTGGGTTCGTCACGTTGTAGTCCCTACAATTACAGATAATGCAGATCATCACTATCGTCTAGGCTTTTTCCTAGGATCTCTGAAAAACTTACAAGCCGTTGATTGCTTACCATATCACGTTATGGGTACTGCTAAATATAAGGAGTTAGGTCTTACCTATCGCCTAGAGGGCATACCGGCCGCAACAAAAGATATAGCGGCTAAAGCGACAAGAACCGTGGTGGAAGGCATCAAGGCCTATCGACGCCATTGGTGGAGTCCCATCAAAACACAACATCAATCATAATCAAGTTTGAGGATAACTACCTCCCTTGATATATATACATATATATACCAAGACTTGATCTATGATAGCCCTAAACACAATAGAGCCGCCCCCACACAACCGGGGACGGCTCTTATTGTATTTATTTAGATACTACATTAATTGGTTCACCTTTGAAGAAGGCTTGTACATTGTCACGAATGATGCCTACCAAGCGTTGGCGTGTTTCAAGGCCTTTCCATCCCATATGAGGTGTGATAATAACATTATCCAGTGTATATAGAGGGCTATCCTCTGCTGGAGGTTCTACCTCTTGTACATCAAGGCCTGCACCGGCAATGCGTTTAGCCGCTAATGCTTCACAAAGATCTGCTTCATTAATGAGAGGCCCACGGCCAGTATTTACGATGACTGCACTAGGTTTCATTTTGCCGATAGCTTCTTTATTAATGATGTACTTAGTTTGATCATTCAATGGGCAATGCAATGTAATATAATCACTATTTTCTAGTAATTCATCAAGACTTACATGACGAATACCATCACCATCAGCCTTTGGTGTGCGCGTATGAACTAAGATATTCATACCAAGTGCTTTTGCTACTTTGATCACTTCCATACCAATGTGACCAGCACCGATAACACCTAATGTTTTACCATTCACTTCTGTGTGGCTCACTTGTAAATGTTGTGTAAAATTACTGCGATCACCTTTAGCAAGCATGCCAATTTGTTTCTGCATGGTAGACGCAAAATTGAGGATCATCATGATTACCGTATGTGCCACACGTTCAGTACTGTACGCTGGGATATTGCACACAGTGATGCCTCTTTCCTTTGCTGCATTAAGGTCAATATTATTATATCCTGTACCCGCTTCTACGATGAGTTTTACAGTATCTGGGAATTGTGAAAGCAAATCAGCCCCTACGGGTAATTCTTTTGTAACTACAACGCGAGCCCCTTGAATTCGTTCTATAAGCTCTTCATTTGTACTATCATCATAAACCTGTACATCACTAGATAATACAGAAAAATCTAATGCATGGTCATAATTCATTTTACTTGCATTTACTACTACTACACGTTCGCTCATGAGAACCTCCTACATAGTTATTAAATTTTATAGAGTATACGTAATGTCCAAATCTAGGGAGGTGCATACACCTATTAAGGGAAATACTTCTATATAAATTATACTATTATTTATATGATTTTATACTATTAATATCATAGAGAACTATATTAATTAGTATACTTTCACAATTATTGTATATAATATATGCAGAAAGCCTAAAAAATTAAAAATAAAACCAATATTTCTGTATAAAACTTTCACAAAAGTATTGTGTAATTCCCTAAAAGTTATACAATTATATTAATGTTATATAGAATTGAGGAATACCATGAGACCTACCTATTTGACCATAAATACAAGTCTCGTTCGCGAGAATTTGCGTAAAATTAAAGATAGTTTACCGGAATGGAGCACATCCACAGCTGTTATCAAGGCCAATGGATATGGGCACGGCAGCGTTATGATGGGCCGTATTGCCGTTGAAGAAGGTTATGAATCCTTAGCCGTTGCCATTCCTGAAGAGTCAGTTCCACTTCGCAACGCAGGGATTATGGTACCGATTTATCTACTTGGCCTCACAAGACCTCAGTCCTTTGAGCTTGTAGCAGACACAAATTCCATTCCAGCTGTATGCGAATCTACCGATTTAGAAGCACTCGACAAGGTAGCAGAAAATCACGATATGATTATCCGCGTTGCAGTCGCCGTTGATACAGGAATGCATCGTATTGGTATCAAGCCTGAAGATGCTGTTGAGTTTATCAAACGCGTTGAGTCCTACGAAAATCTTGAGGTAGACGGTTTCTTCTCTCATATGAGTAACGCCGATGCGGCGGATCAAAGCCACGCTCATGGACAGGCGCAAAAATTCCATAAAATGGTCGATGAAATCCGTGCATTTAGATCTGATGCGGACTATCGCTTCTCTCTTGCCAATAGTGCTGGCTTATTATCCGTAAAAGACAGCTTATTTACCGATGCCCGTCCTGGCATTATTCAATACGGCATTATGCCATCCCTTGATGTGCCAAATCGATTAGGGTTAAAACCGGTCCTCTCCTTCCATAGCGAAGTAGTACATGTACAGCGACTAGAAGCAGGTGAAGGTATCGGTTATGGTTCTACCTATGTAACACCTGAACCAATGACGATTGCTACCATTCCTGTAGGCTATGCAGATGGATACCCTCGTAGCTTATCCAACCGCGGTACAGTCCTCATTCATGGCACACGTTGTCCTGTAGTGGGTCGCATCTGTATGGATCAATTCATGGTGGCCGTTCCAGATACGATTACTGTACAACCAGGTGACAAGGTTGTGCTCCTAGGTTCTCAAGGTCATGAAAGCATCTCTGCACTCGAGATTGCCGCCCTTGCCTCTACAATTCCTTATGAAATCTTTTGTGGATTCTCAGAACGCGTGCCTCGACAATACATATAAAAGGCTAACTATTGTTACTAATAGTAAATGCTCCATATACCAAAAGCGCAGATATACATTGTATCTGCGCTTTTCCAATTTCTACTACGGATTTTCCTTATATGATACATCTTTATATTGAATAAACATAGAAAAAGCCCGTAATACATGCAGCGGTCTACATGTATTACGGGTTTTCCTGCTCCCCTATACCTAGCGTACTGTAAAGCAGTTACGTTCTTATTGTGAGAGAGAGTATTATATACCAAGTATATAATCTTATGATTGGGAGGGAACCACAATGCATAAGGGGCCCTCTGAACGACAGACGGCATAGGAGAGAGTCAATGTTTGTCTATCCACTCCAGAGGGCTGCGTGTGTGTAATTGTTTATTGTGTGTGTAAGTGTATTGTGTATGTGTGTAAGTGTATTGTGTATGTGTGTTGTGTATTGTGTGTATAGTATTATGTGTTTAGTGTTCGTGTATTAAAGGGGTTTGCTTTACAGTAGGATAGGCTTAGGATTAGCTTATTTTACGGCCATACCTGTTTTAGCATCCAATGCGATGGATACAGGTTTGTTTTGTGCATCATGGAACTCTACAGTATATATAGGTTTACCATTTTGGTTCACTACAGACCAAGAGTTAATACCAGTTGCTATATTGCCAGTTTGTGCGAAGGCTGCATTGATCGCCACATGTGGAGGTAACACAGTACCAGCATCAATAGCACTAGCTTCCATAGATGCATCATATGCTTTAGGAGTACCTTCAGCTACATTACCAGTTGCCACATCTAGAGTCATGGAATGGGCACCACTAGCATTGAAACCGTCTACTTCATAAATAGCAGTTTTGTCGGCAGCTTTGAAGGATACTTTAGTAATCTTAGAGTCGCCATATTTATTTTCAAATTGATCGATTAAATAATTCGCACCAATTACGAAAATACTATTTTGATCGACTACGCCTGCTTGCTTACTTGTTGTGCTAGGTTGTGATTTTCCACTTTTAGAGTTTTTTTTTCCTCTTTAGTAGTTTCTTTTTTGTCAGCTTTTTTATCTGCTTTTACTTCTTTAGTTTCTTTTACAGCTTTGTCAGCTTTTACTTTAGGCGCTTTATGTGCTTGCGCTTTTTTAGTATTTTTTTCGTCTTTATTAGCTTCTACTTTTTTATCTGCTGCACGTACTACTTTAGCTTCGCTAGGGGCTTTTGCTACCGCTGCAGTTTCAATTGTAGGAGTTGCTGCTGCTGGATTAGCTGCTGCTGGAACTACAGTGTCTTGGGCAACTGGAGCTTTTACATCTTGAGTTGCTGTTGGAACTGGTGTAGTATCTTTAGCTGCTGGAGTCACTTGAATGGTAGGAACTACTTGATGAGTAGCAGGTTCTGCGACAGGAGCTGCAGTAGCTGCTACCTCTTGAGTTACAGGAACCGGTGTTGCTTGTTCAGCTGCTGTTACTGCTACAGTAGCACCAAATACGCCAGCTACTGCTAAAGCAATACTGCTTTTCAAAATAGATTTTTTCATAATATCCTCCTTGATAATTCATATACATGCAATAATACGCATATATATTTCAACCAACTCGGTGTCATCGTTATAGTTCCAAAACATATATCTAGCGTGGACTGTAGATATATAGTCTGGAAACTCCCGATATATTTGAGTTCTGTCTTTCGACTGGACACATATTATCGATAATCTATGAAATAAAAATGTAGAACTCACCGGTCTAGCTTATTTTGGAGTGAGAATAAAATGAATTTATATGTAATTTCAATGAAATTCTATAGTATTCGATTTACAACTAAGTATTCTATGAACTAACTCTAAAAAGCCATTTTTCCCATAAATAAAGGAACAGAAGACACTCATTGTAATTCTCATAATGTAAATATCCCCTTTCATGAGCAAATGTTCACAAAAAAACTCCTTAAAACTATCCTTTTCTACAAAAAAAGATAATTTTAAGGAGTTTAATTCTTATATTTAAGATAATAAGCCTTCTACTATTAAGTTATATTTAATAGTCACCATAATGTTTAGTCGTCAAATTCAACAGACAACAACGTACCATTCATAGCATCAATGCGTACATTGACCTCTTTGTCACCTTCTGTACCGAAGCTAACTTTGTATACTATTTTACCTTTATCATATTGTACAGACCACTCATTAAGGCTTGTCGCTTTACCTTGTGTTTGAGCATAAGCAAAGTTAACTACCGCTGCTGGCGGTAAGATTTCACGAGGATCAAAGGATTTTTTCTTTAAGGATTTATGGAAGTCACCTTCACGTTTTTCAAAGATTTGATTTGTTGCATAGATATAAGTGAGCTCATATTTACCACTTTCATCAACACCTTCTACATCATATCTAATTTGGCCACCATCCGCATCAAAAGAGATTTCAGTGATAGCTGCATTTGGATGATTTTGAATAAATGCATTCAATAAACCATTTGCACCTACAATCGCTGCATGGTTTCCATCAACAACTGCAATAGTTGGTTCTACTGCTACTAAAGGCGCCGCACTTGTATTTGGCATACCGAACACTGCTGCCAAGGCTAATACAAGGCTACCTTTTATAAATAAGGATTTCATAGGCTCCTCCATCTCTCAAACAGGACCATAGTGTATATATACAATTATACACTAAATCGATACGATTTATTAATCTTTATTTATAATATTAATGCATAGACCACTGCCCTATGATACAATGCACGTAGAATATTTTTTACTACAAGTGAGACCATTATGATTTCAATATATCCTACTATATATCACACATTTCAATGCAAAGCAGATCGATGTGAAAATACATGCTGCCAACTGTGGACCATCGATATTGACGAGACCACTGCTGAACGCTATCATGCCATGACAGGACCTCTTGGTGAAAGCTTAAGACAAGCCATCACTGTCGATGACGAAGGTAGCCATTTCGTCTTTTCTAAAGAACAACCTATGTGTCCGTTACTCAATGAAAATGGCCTCTGTAAGGTGGTGCTCGAACTAGGTGAAGAAGGCCTATGCGATACATGTCACATGCATCCGCGATTTTATAAATATATTGAGGACCTCGAGCTATGTGGGGTTGGTTTATCCTGTGAAGCATCGGTAGAACTGCTGACAGAAGACATGCAGTCTAATCAAGTAATCTTTACTATTGAAGACGATAACGGCGAATTTAGTCCTGATGAACGTTTAACTATTCAGAATATATTTGAACTATTAGCCTTTGATATAGATCCAGCACTATTTCAATATATTCCATCCCCTGACGCACAGTATTATACAAGCCTATTAAATCTATATGGTACAACAGAGCCTATCGATGAAGAATGGACTGCACAAATCAGTGCATTATCTCATGATATAGATAAACTCACTACCTCTGTTCAAACCTATGTTGCCACTCACGATATGGGGCTATTCAACAAGGTATTCCAATACATCTTATATCGTCAAATCGATATGCTGGCAGATTATTCTTTAGAAGCCATTCTTTCCTATGCTAAGGATGGTGTGGAATACATACTTATGACAAGTGCCCTCGAAGGCTCTCCACTTAAACAAGTGGCAAGATGGTCCCAACAAATCGAATACGACGAAGATAATGTAGAACTGCTATTACAACATTATGAAGCAACAAAAAACCTCCTAGTATAAACTAGGAGGTTTTCATATAATTACGCAAATAGTATGCGCATAATCCAGTTATATAAGAGATTTATAATAAATAATACCACATAAACAGCCCCTACTGTAAGAGGCTCTACTTTCATAAGACGAGATAAAAGCATAACGGCCACATAGATAACGGCACAAACATAGGCTAGTGCTAAAGGAACTAATAGGATCATCAAAAATGGCGTAATATAAATGCAAATAATAGATACCAAAATTAATGCTAATCCCAGTGCCCCGGTATAGCCTTCCACATAAGCAGTGCCCATTAATACTTGCTTGAAATCAAATTCACGCTCTAAAAGAACGCACAGTAATTTCCACAGTATAAAGCTACCAACAAACCAATATATACCAAGGCCTAATATCTCTCTCAATATAGAAAATATGCCATATACAGCAGGAATAAAGCCAAATAAAAAACCTCCAAAGGTCATGGCCAAAGGTAACAGAACAATACCTAAAGCAAAGCCTAAAATATGAGTGGCACACCAACCGGCAAGACCAGCTTTAATACCCTTTTCTAAGGTACCAAACCAGAAGATTTCATCTATTCCCTTCTTCGGTGAACGCACCAGCAGGGATATTTCTTGTAAAAATGTCGTATCCATAACTAACTCCGCTCTCAACTATACTATAAATTTAATTATATCATAAATTCTCAGATTTAAATTATATATAATTAATTTTAATATAAATTAAACGATAAAAAAACCACAAGACTTTCATCTTGCGGTTATACTACAGTATGGTGTTAAATTATTTAACTAGCGTATGTACAAAGCGGATCCATTGAGGCAATATCGACACTGATAGCAAAGCCACAACAAACATAACAATATATGTTTTAACAATTCCTAGATTAACATAGCGGCGCATGAGTTGTGCGCCAATAAAAACAGCGTAATACTGACTAAACATGGTAACAAGATAGGCCATATCACCTATGTATTTCGGCATAGATAGATATAATAATATAAGACCCACTATATGAACCAACACCAATACTACGGTACGGAGTGCATTCGTATAGGCTAAGCCATAAATATAGTTCCGCATTACTCCCTTATAGGTACCTGTGCCTCCTAACAATATAAGTAATCGCCAGATAACGAAAGCTCCTAGGATAATCTGAAAAATTAAAAACGATGCATTCCCGAAGGCACTCACTATATCAAAATGTGTTAACCCTGTCATCCGTTTTATGCCTAATGCAGGAGATACGGCTTTCACTATCAAAGGCAACGCATAAGTCATTACATATAATACAACGGTAGATGTTATGAGATTTAAAATAGCGCGAGCATAGGATCCATTTCTAATAATATTTTGAAAGGATTGTTCACTTAATTTCGTGAATAAATGCAATATATCCTTATACCAAGTCATAATGCTCCTTATCTGTTATCGAGTTAATGTATATAGTACTTCACACAACAAAGCCACTAGAATGGCAAGCAACATAATGCTTAGACCTTCATAAGCACTCCCATCAATACAAGCCCCTGCAATACGACCCATGGTCTGTAGTAACAATACAGTACTAAGAATGCATAATACAATCATACAAAAACCAATAATAGCTTGTAGCAGAATTGGTATGGTCGTAAGAATCAACATAATACCTGCCGTAAGAGTAATCATAGCTACTACTAATTGAGCAAAGGCCATCATGTGTAAAACCCCAGTGACTACGCCGCGGATATAGAACTTACGTTTTTGTATTATCGCATAACCTATAACAATGCCAGACACGAGGGCCGCTTTTAAAATTACCCACGCAAACCGACCAATATTCCAAAACTCACGCGGTTTACTTAAGTGTTCAAAAAAGACTTGTATCTCATGTTGACCTAGGGGAAGCGAAAACATTTGCCACTTCACTAATAGTGATGAATTGCGTATGAAAGCACGTATAGCATCCAAATATACACTTTCACCAACGATGGTAAATTGATAGCATATGAGCGTCAATACGAGCATCCAAGCAAGCTGCCCATAGGTAACATCATAGTGGTACATTCGTGGATTTTTTTCTTCAATCGGGTTTAATAAGCGATATACGAACTCTACTAAACCTGCCATCATACCTCTCACCACCTTTCACTCAACAAGAATAGCATCATTCCATATAGAATGATGCAGCACACAACACAAGATTACGAATTTCTAACAATAATTTTATTTTTAATTCATACTCTGTTCATTATTATAGCACAAAAGCAAGGTATAATCATACCTTGCTTTCATATTTTTCACACTATGTAATTATCTAGATGTAGCAAGCATAACCATGCCTACCAATATGCCAATAAAGACTACAGGAATTAAAGATGCCAAAATTCCAATACCAAAAGTCGCAAGTCGACCCTTTTCAATTTGACGTGCCATAAGTGTCAAACTCACCCAGAAACACCATATGTATAATACTATTTGTAAAATGATGTAAGTAAAATTAATGATATACAAAAGAATCTCAGGTGCGTAAATATCCAAGCTTAATCCTCGAATAATAAGAACCAAAACCACTTCAATAATCGATAAAGCAAGGGATATCACCATAGAGTATGCACTTTGATACCAACAAATCTTTAATATAGATTCATAATTAGTATGGGCACCAAATTTATTAGCTATTTGGCTGAATAAAACTGAATAAATAGCTAATATAGCAAATGTTAATAATGCATAAAATACTAATACAAAAAATCCGGCCCCAGCAAGAACCCCCAACGCAGCTCCTAGCTGTGGAGCTGAAGCCCCTAAGGAATAAACCATTCCAGCTTGTATAATCCAACTCACAAGCAGACTAATAGCACCCATACCCATGGCACATGCAAAACCGCGTTGAATTGTGCCAAATTCAACAATCTCTGGAATACCACGTTTAAAAGGCTCTCTAATAAGCGCCCAAAGATCTAAATACCATTTTCGTTCCATATGTTCCCCTCCAAAACATCTAAATCACATATTTTTATCATTTTACCACAATACACATTTAAAATAAATATAAACTTATTTTAAATTAGTTAACCATTATAATTAGCAAATAAAAAGGTTGGTAGCTGCTTTAACAGAATCTACCAACCTTTCAATTACATATGTATTTAAGTTGTCATGAATAGCATAATCCCGCCAGCACCAAAGATGAAGGATACTATATAAAAGGAAATCCCCGTGATCCAAGGATTTACTCCAAATTGCTTAGACATAAGCTGGGCCATAACAAAGACATTAAAGAGCTCTATCGTACTTAATCCGCCCGTACCACCTCGAATACGTAAGTCTAACAAAAGATAAGTAGGCGCAGCAAGAAGTACAAATATCAAATGAATCCAGCTGCCAATACAGCTACTCAAAAGCAAGTCTGCCACTAGTTGCTTATAGGTAACTTGTCCCTTAAACACCTTAAAAACACCATATAAAATACCAGAGGTTACAAGAATAAATACTGCAATTCCAAGTACATAGCCAATAATAGAAACTACCTCAAGTTCTACAGGACTGATAACCTCCCAAATAAGAGTTTTAAAAAATGGACTCTTTGGGAAAAGCAACATCAATATGGATAAACCCAAATCAGTTATAATTAGAGATCCAATAGCTAGTAATAACATATTTTTAATGGTGATTAAATGCATCCATTTTTCTATATAAGGACCAAACAAACCATTCATAATACTATACCTTATAAATCCTCACTCTTAAATAATTGATAGCCTTCAAAATAATAACTATGGTCAAGGTCCTATTCAGTAATGCCTAATTTATTAGAAATAACCATATTGGACCTCCTTTTTATTCTATCTCGTAATATATATTATACTATATTCGTTAAACTTTAGTTGAAACTAATATAGCATACAAATAAAAAAGCAGCCTTTTGATTTGTACCCCCTTTACTGGTTGTCCAGTAAAGGGGGTACATATCATAAGGGCTGCTTTTTCGTTCATCTTATTGTAAAGATGCTGCAATTTTTGTAAGGTTTTCATCCATACGTTCTAAGTATGTTTTATTATCTTCGTTGCTTTCGATTGTGTAAATAGTTTCTACCTTAGCACCAACTTCGCTTGCCAAAGTCTTGGATACTTCTGGGCTAGCCATTTCTTCTGCAAAGATAGTAGTAATATTGTTTTCTTTACAATATTTGATGAGTTCAGCCAATTGAGCCGCATTTGGTTCACCTTCGGCAAATACATCTTCTACACTATTTTGTTCTAATCCAAAGTCACGGCATAAGTACGCAAATGCTGCATGACCAGTAACGAAGTTTTTATGAGGAGCTTTAGCGAATTGATCTTCATATTTTTTGATCATTGCATCTAATTTAGCAACATATTCATTATAATTCTTTTCATAGTAATCTTTGTTTGCTGGGTCAGCTTTTACGAAAGCGTCTTTAATATTTTTTACTTCGATTTTTGCATTTTTCAAAGATAACCATGCGTGAGGATCTTCTGCACCATGTTCTTTAATTTCTTCAGGATCAGTATTTTTGATAGCTTCTACGCCATCTGTAGCAACAACAGTGATGAGTTTGCTATTTTTAGCCGCATCAATCGCTTGTTGTGCCCAAGGTTCCATACCAAAACCGTTGTACACGAATACTTGAGCTGTTGCCAATTGTTTCATATTTTCAGGTTTCAACTCGAAATCATGTGGCTCTACGCCATCTGGAATAATGGTAGATACCTCTACCTTGTCACCACCAATAGCTTTTGCGAATTCAGCCATGGCATTAAAACTTGTTACCACTTGGATCTTCTTACCTGCTTGTTCCTTTGGTGCATCATTGCCACAGCCTGCAAATAAGGCAGCCATCATGATCCCTATCATTAACAAAACCAGCTTCTTGACCATCGTAGTCCTCCTTTGTGAAATCCTGATCGCTATGCTTTCATAGAATAGTAACCATTCTTTAGTTGCAGTTGCGACTCAGTTGCATTTGTAATATAGTTATAGTATAAACTTACTCAAGATTTTGTCAATTAGAAAAGTGGTTTTTATATGTTATCCATAGAACATCTTTATTTTTCCTACCAAGGTCAGCCACCTTATGTGTTGAATGACCTTAACTTACATATTCACAGTGGTGATTATATATCCATTGTTGGGGATAATGGGTGTGGTAAAAGCACCTTGCTACGCCTCATTTTAGGATTCCTTACACCTGTAAAAGGCTCTATCAAACGAGATACGAACAACATTCGCTACGTGTCTCAGAAGAATGATTTTTCTCATGCAGGCTTCCCTATTACGGTAAAAGAAATCCTCGATTCCTACCGTAAATTACTAAAGATTAAAGATAAGCATGAAGTAGATCGCGTATTAGAGCTTACCAATATGACGGCGTTCAAAGACCGTTTAATCAGTAAACTGTCAGGTGGTCAAGCGCAACGCGTATCTATCGCGCGTGCCCTCATCGGCAGCCCTGACCTCATCATACTCGATGAACCATCTACTGGTATCGACCGGAAAAGCCAAGAAGGCATCTACGCCCTTTTGCGCGAGTTAAACCAAGTACACCACATTACAATTATCTCCGTAGAACATAACCTTGAAATGGCCCTAGCCAATTCAACTAATATCTACCACATCGCAAATGGCCAAGGTCACCTTTGCTCTCCTGAACAATACGCTAGTGAAATCATGCACAGCACAGGGCGCAATCCTATGGATCACGAAAATTGTGCTTGCTTTACAGATGTAACACCTCAGGCTCAGGCTCAGGCTCAGGCTCAGGCTCAGGCTCAGGCTCAGGCTCAGGCTCAGGCTCAGGCTCACTATGATACTACAACTAAGGAGGTGCACCATGTTTAATTATGATTTCATGCAAAATGCCTTCTTCGTAGCCATCTGCATTTCTCTACTCTGTCCATGCATCGGTATTTTCATGGTTCTACGCCGTTCTAGTATGATTGGCGATACCATGAGCCATGCATCGCTAGCAGGTATTACATTAGGCTTATTAACAAATACCAATCCTATCTTAGGAGCATTCATCTTTACCGCTATCTGCGGTGCCCTTATCGAGTACTTGCGAAAATATTTTTCTCACCATCTCGATTTGATTCTTACTATTATCTTATCTCTTAGCATTGGTACAGCTATTACCCTTATTAGTTCAGGTAAATTAAAAGCTAACGCAAATGTATTCTTTTTTGGTAGTATCCTAACGGTAAACGCAACTGATATGATCAGTATTGCTATGCTTACAATCTTATCTGTACTCACCTTATATTTCCTATACAACTCACTTCTTTACATCGCCTATGATGAAGAGGCGGCCCGCGTAGCAGGTGTTAAAGTAGACTTTATTAACTATATTTTTGCTATCTTAATGGCTGCGGCCGTATCCATTTCTATTAAAATCGTTGGTGTTCTCGTATTAAGTGCTATGATTGCCTTGCCTGTAGCATCGGCATTGCAGTTAGAAAAAGGATTTAGAACAACATTACTCTGTTCTATTGGATTTAGTTTGCTAGCCATGATTATCGGCCTCTTCGGATCCTACTATCTCAATGTAGCTCCAGGTGGTTTTGTATCGCTAACATCAGTTGCAATTCTACTCGTAGTATTAGTCATCAAAAATATCAGAACCATCCTACGCCGTATGCAATTTAGCAAGTAAACAAAGATAATCATCAATATATAGATAGCTATTCTATTAGCAAAATAAGATGGCGATCCTGTGCAAAATAAATTATCTACTTATACAAGTGTATAACAAGTTTAGTATTAAAACAGAATCGAAAGAGCGTTATGAATACAACAAGTTGGCCTGAAGGCATAAAAAAAACCAAACAGCGTGAAGCAATTTGGTCCGTATTAACAACTGCAGATAAACCTATTACGGCTATGGAAATCGCAGAGCGATTAGGCGATGGTAGCACTACATGGATGTCTACTATTTACCGCACTCTTGAGCTGTTAGAAACAAAGGAAATCGTTACCCGTACAACACTCATGGGTAGCGATATGGCATATTATGAAATTACCCCTCATACGCACCGCCACTATGCAGTATGTACAAAATGTGGAGCCATGATACCGCTGCACACCTGCCCTGTTGTAGAAATGCCACAGGAATTAATTAATGCAGGCTTTACAGTGACGGAGCATCATTTGGAAATTGCAGGAACATGTAAAGATTGTAAGAATAAAGGTTAATAAAAACGCTCTAAATAAATCAAACAAAAAGGACGTAACTTTTGAAAGTTACGTCCTTTTCTTATTTGAATATGTTTGAATGACCCTTATTTAGCTTTTACCAACTACAGCATCAATGGAGCTACTACAAAGCCAAGTGCTACTGCGATAGCAATGGATAGTACGCCAGGGATAAAGAACGGATGGTTAAATACGAGTTTACCGATTCGTGTAGAGCCGGTATCATCCATTTGTACAGCCCCCAAAAGTGTTGGGTATGTAGGCAATACGAAGAGTGCAGATACAGCTGCAAAAGATGCGATGATAATATATACGGATCCTGTATTCTCAGGTGTAATACCGAGAGCCAAGATTACGGCTGGTACCAACGCTTGTGTAGTTGCCGCTTGGCTATACAACAATGTACTAGCAAAGAAGAATGCTACAGCTAACAAGAACGGATATGCCGTTACCATGCTAGAAGCAAGAGCTTTGATTTCAGGGATATGACCTTTTACGAAAGTATCACCCAACCATGCTACACCTAATACGCAGACACATGCGGATAAACCGGATTTGAATGTGCTAGTGTTAACAAGTTGTGCTGTATCAATTTTACAGAAGTAAGTAATAGCTGCTGCAATAATCATCATGAAGCCGATGATCGCATCATTTCGACCAAAGATAACTGGTTTAATAAGACCAATATTTTTGGAAATGGCAGTTGCGTAGAATACGATACAAATAATACCAATCAAGAAAATCAATACAGAAGTTTTCGCACCTGGTTTTAAGTGGAAATCAGCGCTCTTTTCACGAGGTGGTACTACGTGACCTGCTGCCAAACGTTCTTGGTATACTGGATCAGAAGACAAATCATTATTCGCAAATGTAGACATAACAAAGGCAGTAATCATAACCGCTACGAATGTTGTAGAAATACAAATAGCAAGTAATGTTGGGTAGTTTACACCAAATGGTTCAAGGAAACCACTCATAGCAACAACTGCTGCAGATACTGGGCTCGCTGTAATAGCGATTTGGCTCGCTACAACGGCAATAGATAAAGGTACAGATGGCTTAATGTTTTCACTTTTTGCCACCTCTACGATTACCGGAATCATAGAAAATGCTGTATGACCAGTACCAGCCAACAAAGTTAAGAAATACGTTACTGTTGGTGCTAAATAGTTGATGTGTTTAGGGTTTTTGCGCAAAATATTTTCCGCAATACGCACCAAATAATCAAGACCACCGGCTAACTGTAAGGCACAGATGGCAGCGATAGCAGACATGATGATGAGAATTACATCCCACGGAATCTGTCCAGGGAACATCCCCATACCAAGGCTTAACAATACTACCCCAAGGCCGCCAGCGTAACCGATGCCCATACCACCAAGGCGAACACCAAGGAAGATGGCACCAAATAAAATAATAACTTGCATAATTACATAAATGTCCATACGATGACCTCCTTTATACATATATAGTATCATAGATATGCAGAAATATCATCGAATTTTCACAATGTATAGTCTATAGTTTAAAGACATAACTAAAACATCATAATAAATATAAAAAGCTATATATGTCGATGACTCTACTCACGTAGCATCACAACATATATAGCTTTTACTTTATGCCTAACTCTTTATAAAATACTTAGACGTAAATCGTTATAGAATAATTGGCCGTAAATCTTCGAGAATCCCTTCTTCTTCGGTAGCTCGTTGGATACTTTCACCAACGATGCGAACCATATCCTCTAATTGTTCCACAGTGGACGCCAATGGAGGCATAAGAATTACTACATCGCCGATAGGACGGCAAATAAGGCCTTGTTCACGAGCAAGAATAGCCACCTTAGCCCCTACCGCATCATTTGGACGATATGCTTCATGAGTGGCCACATCTTTTTCAAGTTCAATACCTACGATGAGGCCTCGTTGACGAACCTCTTTCACATGTTTTAATTTTTCAATAGGTTTTAATGCATTGGTGAAAGCCTCGATTTTTTTAGGCAATCCTTCGATGACCTTCTCTTCGCGGAAAACTTTCAACGAAGCTAATGCAACCGCACAAGCCAAGGCATTACCTGTGTAGGAGTGACCATGATAGAATGTTTTCTTTTCTTCAAAGGTGCCAAGGAATGCATCAAATATGCGTTGTGTAGTCAATGTGGCAGCTAGAGGCATATAACCACCAGTAATACCTTTTGATAAGGTCATAAAGTCTGGAGCCACATCTTCGTGTTCGCAGGCAAAGAATCTACCAGTACGACCAAAGCCTGTTGCTACTTCATCGACAATGAGAAATACATCATGTTTCGCAGTCAATTCACGAACTCGTTTCAAATAGCCATGAGGCATGACGAGCATGCCTGCTGCAGCTTGAACCAATGGTTCCATAACGAGAGCTGTAATTTCATTCCCCTCTTCATTAAGGATGCGTTCTAATTCAGCCAAAGACTCATCGAAAGCTTTATCTCGATCCGCTAAGTCGCGATATACGCCAGGGCTTGGTAATGTCAACGGTTTGAATAATAGATTATGAAATACTTGGTGGAATAATTGAATACCACCTACAGATACAGTACCTAATGTATCCCCATGGTAGCCTGCATTAAGGGCGATAAATTTAGTTTTTTTCGTTTGTCCCACTAGTTGGCGGTATTGGTAAGCCATCTTAATAGCAACTTCAATAGCTGTACTACCATCATCAGACAAAAATACTTTATTTAAACCTTCTGGAGCGAGCTCTACTAATTCTTTACACAATTGTGCAGATGGTGGGCTTACAAGACCGAGCAATGTGCTATGAGCAATTTTATCCACTTGTTCCTTCAATGCCTGGTTTAATACAGGATGGTTATGCCCATGAATGTTAACCCATAAGGAGGACACGCCGTCATAATACTTTTTGCCGTTCTCATCGATGAGGTATACCCCCTCACCACGTTCGATTACGACTGGTTCTTGTGCCAACCAATCTTGCATTTGTGTAAATGGATGCCATACAAACTCATGATCCCATTGTGCTGCTTGTGAAAGCTGTTTCTCTGCCATTTCGTCACCTCATACTTAACAAGTATTACAAACTCTAACTCTCTATTACCATAAACAATGTAAGTTAAATAACTATATATCTGACTACACTATCTGACTACACTAAATTAATATATAACTTATGCTAAATTTCCAGCACTAATATATGCTGAATTATCATATCTAAACTTTATAGACCTAATACTGTATGCCATACCTTCTTAGAATCAACAAAGGATCTCCCCCAACCAAGCTGAACCTTTTGGATATCTGGACCTTGGTATGGCGGTACAACAGCCACCACAGGAATACCTGTATATCGTTCCATATCTTCCACATTTGTTTTCAATAAGAACGGATCTACTGCAGTCGTATCATTGACAATGATGGCTTTCACCTCAATACCATGCATCTTCGCGTATTCACAAGTTAAAATAGCGCGGTTAATGGAGCCCAACCGTCCATCAGCTACAACGATGGCTGGTAATTTAATATCTTTTATTAAATCCGTGAATGTTTTATCGCCGTAAAGAGGTGTTGTAATACCACCAGCACCTTCTACAAAGGTTAAATCATAGCGATTAACAACATCTAATGTATGAGCTACTACACCAGCATAATCGATTTCTATACCAGCCAATTCTGCTGCAAGACGAGGAGAAAAATCTCCAGCAATAGCATATGGATTAACCTCGTGACGGCGCGACTCAGGAATGCCAGCAGAACGCATCAAATATGTAGCATCCTTGCTTTCAAGATCCACATTATAATTATCCTCATCCATCGTTACACATTCAGGAAAAGGTACTGCGCTGGAGGACACCGGTTTAACCATACCAACCGCAAAGCCATCATCGACAGCCATAGCCCCTAACAACCCTGTCACAAACGTCTTGCCTACATCTGTATCGGTTCCAATTATAGAAATACCTAACTGCTTCATACACGTCTCCTCTCAGCGATACTTAACGCCGCATAGGTTAACCAATTTATGTGAGTAAGTTTACAATCTAATTACAATATACAGCTAAACGGAATATATAGTCAACCTATTATTCCGCTTAAGGTTTACCGTAATAGGACTATATGGGGCCCCCATACATTAGTGCAAGCCTTGTTAAAAATCACAGAACCTAGCTCATCGCTCCAAAGCGAGCTAAGTCGCTCTTTACTAGGTTCTATGATTTTTATGGCTGTACTTATGTAACAGTCCCATATAGTCCTATCTACAACCATAAATGCGAGAATAATAGGTTGGCTATATATGGAGAAAAGAGAAAAAGAGTGATGACTAACCGATTAGCGACTTAGCTCGCTTTGGAGCGTAGAGGTTAGTCATCACTCTTTTTTATCTAAATGTAGCTATGTAGAGGGGCCCCATTAATTTCCCCTCTCTCGATACAGCGAAATTACGCTAACTCGTTAATGGCATTCAGATTTGATGGGACTAATTCATAGGTACAGTAGGAAAAAGGACGAGAACTTCTCCCTCTTACTTATTTGATACAGTGAATTTCGTTTTATTGATATATGAATAGACTCGATGGGACTAGTTCATAAATACAGTTATAAAAAGAGTGATGACTAACCGATTAGCGACTTAGCTCGCTTTGGAGCGTAGAGGTTAGTCATCACTCTTTTTTACCTAAATGTAGTTATGTAAAGGGGCCCCATCGAGGCCACTACTAAATCTCAATATAACGGAATTCGCCTGTATCAGGATCCATCATCCCTCCATAGAATCCCATTCCTTTTGGGAATAGTGGGTGGTGACGCAAGAAGTTAACTGTATAGATTACATTGTCTTCAGAGATGTGGAAACGATCCATCCAGTCAATAAGTCCTGGTTCGATCATGCGAATCGCATCTTCACTGATACCTTTTTCTTTCATGGACTCCATAAAAGTTGTAGCAGAGAAGTCAATCATGCCGCAGTTCTCATGGCCGATGACTAATACGTCTTCAATTTCCATACCATACGTAGCTACTAGCAAGCTTTGTACGATATTATCGATTGGTTGTGTTACACTATTACCAGCTGTTTTTATAACGATGATTTCACCACGGCTAAAACCTAATGCATCTTCTAGCATGCAGACTAAACGCGTATCCATACATGTGACAATACCTAGTTTTTTAGTAGGATGGCTTGTTAATCCTGCTTTTGGTAATTCTGGGTGGTTTTTCACATACTCTTTATTGGTTTCAATTATTTTTTTAATATCAATCATAAGGTACCTCATTTACATTTCTATCTATAAAATAGATTCTATTCATTATATACAATATATTCAATACAAAACAAGTGGTTTTCATCACATATAAATATTTATTATAACCTATATCCTTCATAAGAAATCCATAAAAATCGTATTTATTCTATATTTATAATTAATATTCATTTATTATACTTTTCAACCTTATACATTCACAAAAATAAATATACCGTATTTTTCTTACATTACTAGTAGATTTTAATTCCCCTAATGTGGTACTATTAAAACCATAGAAAAAACGCCACATGATACCACATATGACGTGAACTGTATGTACAGTAAGGAGGTTTTTTATTATGGGTATCAATCAAAAAACATTGCCAGGCATTCTGCTCTGTGCGGTCCTCGCTATTCCTTGTTGGCTATTAGGCCTAGAGTTTCATCTAATCGGTAGCCCGATCTTTGCTATCATCTTAGGTATAATTATTGGCTCTATATTCACATCTTGGAAACGCGAAAAAACTGGTGCCGGCATTGGATTTACATCAAAAAAGATTTTACAATGGGCCGTTATTTTATTGGGCTTTGGCTTAAACATTACACAAATTTTACATGTAGGTTGGATTTCATTACCTGTCATCATTTCAACCATCGCTACATCTTTAATCGTATCCTATATTATTTATCGCCTTACTCATATGGACTCTAATACGGCCGTACTTATCGGCGTAGGCTCCTCTATTTGTGGTGGTTCTGCCATCGCTGCAGCTGCACCAGTTATCAAAGCTGAAGATCAAGACATTGCACAAGCTATCTCTGTTGTATTCTTCTTCAACGTCGTAGCTGCCTTTGTATTCCCTCCATTTGGCGATGCTATTGGCCTTTCCAATATGGGCTTTGGTCTATTTGCCGGTACTGCAGTAAACGATACATCCTCTGTAACAGCTACTGCTGCTGTATGGGATAGCATGAAAGGTACTGGTACACAAGTTCTAGAATATGCAACAATCGTTAAATTAACACGTACCCTTGCAATTATTCCAATTTGCTTAGGCCTTGCTAGTTACCAAGTATATAAAGCAAAACAAAATGCGGCTCAAACTGATGGTGGTAGTGTTAGTATCGCTAAAATTTTTCCTAAGTTTGTTCTATACTTTGTAATTTGTTCTTTAATTACTACTGCATTATCCTATGCAAATATAGATATTCAATTCTTAAGCGTCTTCAAAACTATTTCAAAATACTTTATTACAATGGCAATGGTTGCTATCGGTCTTAACACAAACATCGTAAAATTGATTAAATCTGGTGGCTCTGCTCTTGCCTTAGGTGCTTGTTGTTGGATTGCCATCACTGCCGTAAGTCTTGTAACACAACATATGATCGGTTTATGGTAAAAATGTACATACTTTGTATAGTATGATATAATTGTATATAGTTAGAATAGTAATAACCCCTCCAGCAATGGAGGGGTTTCGTGCTACTATTCACCTTATTAGTACTTTATCATACTATAGTTAGGAGGGTTAACATGTACTTTTTACAAGGACTTCTTGTCGGTCTCGCAACATTTGCCCCTGTTGGCATGCAAAACCTCTTTATTATTAATACGGCATTGGTACAACCCATACGTCGTATCATATTGACCCTTATCATACTGGCGCTCTTCGATATGAGTCTAAGTACGGCCGCCTTTTTTGGTATCGGCGCTATTCTTGAAATGTGGCCACTTACAAAACTGATCATACTCCTCTTTGGGGGCCTACTGATTGTGTATATGGGCTTTAATATATTCAGAACTGAACCAGATATGCGCAATGTAAATACGAATATTCCAATTCGTAAAATTATCCTATCCGCTATCGCTGTATCCTGGGGGAATCCTCAAGCCGTTCTTGATGCAACTATGATGCTCGGCGCCTTTCAAGCTAATATACCTGAAGAAGGTATTTATTATTTCTTTGGAGGCTTCCTAGCTATGACCCCAATGTGGTTTGGAGCCTTGGCTGCCACCATGCATTTATTAGCTAAAAAAATAAAAATTACCCATATGGCTTGGATCAATCGCTTCTGTGGTACAGTACTCGTCATTTATGGCATAAAATTATTCATCGATGGAGTCACAATGTTCTTAGAATATTTTAATTAAAATAACTTTAATACCGCAATCTATAGACAGTAAAGCCGTTAGCATATGCTAACGGCTTTTATATTGTAATTGTTTATTTGTTATATTACGATTAAATTTATTTTACATAATCCGTCTTTGATGCATTAAAACTCTGACAAAACTTGTCTGAACATGTCCCTAAAAGCTTCTACATAGGTATTATTTTGATTTTGTTGCGATACAAAGTAGTAATTGCGCTCCATCGATTTACCATGGTTAGTCAATACCTTACGCTCAATACCTGGCATGGAGTCGGTTAAATATTTAAAACGATCAAGCAGCAATAGTCCTTGTTGACCTGCTACTAAATAGCGCGCCTCCTCTAATGTACGAGCATATGCAAAGGCACCAGCATAACCAATGGCCTTACGATAATGTTCTTCCTCAGCTAGCGTATACTTACCGCGACAAACTAAGATAAGTGGTAAGTCATCAATAGTTTTAATTTCGACGCTACCTTCCTTTGTATAACCTTGTGGCACCTCAATTATGGTGATCGCCTTATCAATCAAATAACTTTCATAATCATCAGATAAAATCTGCCACTGATCATTAAATATTACATCCACACGACGATCATCTAACATGCCATATAGTTCCTCATGGCTGCCACTATACATGCGGATATCTAGGTTTTTATAGCGTTTAGCCATGCGAATGACCGTTTGCTGCATAGCCATCCCACTATAGCGATTTAAATAGCCAATTCGTAAGCTAACACGTGCATCTGTACCAATGCGGGTTGTTTCTACCTTAATAGCGTGAAAGCGTTCTAGTAATTTTTTACCAGATCGATATAAATATTGCCCCGCTGGTGTTAGGTAAAAGCTTCGTTTTTCTCGTACCATCAGCTCCACGCCTAAACTCGTTTCAAGGGCTTTAATTTGTTGTGAAATAGCAGATTGAGACACATACTGCTCTGTCGCAGCTTGAGTAAAACTATTATTATCAACTACACACACAAAATACTCTAATTGTTTCAACAACATAACGATACACTCTCATCTCTCTTATAATTAGTAGCCTTACTCTATCTACTAGCCCACTACACAACATACACCAACCCCTCTCATTGGTATTTGCTATTCACATAATATTTTTCTCTACAACTACAACTACAACTACAACTACAACTACAACTACAACTACAACTACAACTACAACTACAACTACAACTACAACTATTATATTTCATTGAAAGTAGATTCACTATGATGAACTGCTTTCACGAGACATAACTAAATTACGATATACAAACCAAGACGCCACAAAGAATATCGCTGCTGTAGACCAGAACACAGCACCATATCCAAAGGCGCGAGCAATAACACCACTTATAACAGGCCCTAATACATTGCCCATCATGGCTACGCTAGATACGGCGCCAAAGACAATGCCGCGTCGCTCAACAGGGACAGCCTTGGATATCAGCGTATTTGCAATGGGCGTAATAAAGCCCATAAAGAATCCGGCTACAGCACGGAATATGCCAAGTCCCCATATACTAGGCATTAAGTATTGCAAAATAAATAAGGAGCCCACCGCCCATGTAGCAGTAAAGATAATACGAGGCATGGTCATACACCTGGTTACCTTACTAATTGAAATCGATGCTAAGGCACTGAATACACCAGCACCGAAGATAATAATACCAACAATAGTCGCCACAAACTCGTCAGTCATATGCATATAGTGCTTAATATATAACGGTAAAATAGGACCTATACCTGTAATACCAAAATTACACAAGAATAGCATTCCTACAAGGAGACGTACACGAGGTATAGATAAAAAATATTTAATCAGCGAAATTTCTGATACACTTTCATCCACCTTATGTTTGAACTGTAAATTGGGCATTAAGAAATAAATCCCTAACATACAAATCCCAGTCAATGCAGAAAATACCAAAAATGGTGCACGATAACCTAAGAAGTCGGCCACAAGGCCACCCATGAGCGGTCCAAAGACGAGGCCCATAACCATAGACGCTTGGTATAAGCCCATTGCCCAAGGCACTTTATTCTCAGGTGTTATAAGGACAATAATAGCTAATCCTATCGGCACATAACCACCCACAACACCTTGCAAAATACGTAGAATCAATAATTGCATTGGCGTCTGTGTAAAAGCACAAGCTCCAACAGTAATCATCAGAATAAACAAAATGAGCATCATTACCTTACGAGGGCCCCATTGATTTGCCTTACGAGACCAATAAGGTGCACTAAGTGCTACCATTAAAGGCGTAACCCCAGATACAATCCCTGCCCACATAGCCGCCTGTCCTTGATCATGAAGTCCTAGTTCAGCCAAAAACAAAGGAATAAACGAAACCACCCCTATAATGGTTATACCGCCACCAACCTGTATGGTACAGATTAGATATATAATTCGTTTCCAAGAAGAATCCATAGTGACCTTCTTTCTTATTTGAGATTATCTAAAAAGGTAATATATACATACTAATAATGTCTAAAATTCGCTAAAACATAACAAATGTTTATAATACTAATTTTACTCTAAGCCTCACAATAACAAACAGCATATACTTACATAAATCCGTAGAATATATACTTATAGTCTTATTGTATCGTAAACTACAAAAAAAGACCATCTCTTCCACATATAAAGGGTAGAGATGGTCTCTTTTTAGTTCTATGATTATACGACTTTTATAAGAATAAAAGTACGTATACATCATTTATTTTTGTTTAAACATCCAATAGATGTAGTAAATAACAAGTGCATACGTCACTACATCAAATACAGGCAAGAATGGTACCATTTTAGACAAACGTCCAAAACCATGAACATGAATATTTGCTGCAATGATAGCAATAAGGTTCAAACGATGAATCCAGATTGCTTTTTTACGAGATACAGATTTTGCCATATTGCCTACCCAAGGCGTTAAGTACAATACGGCAAAGATAAGAGCAATAAACATGGCTCCAAGGGAGATATAACCGCCCCAGAATCCTAAGAAGGACTTCAATGCTTTCAAGAAGTATACATACCAATGTGCACATACAAGAACAACACTAACGATACCTACGATGCGATGAACTTCAAACATTTCTTTTGGATTATATCGTTTGATAAACCATTTTGGTTTTGTTGCAATATATGTTAATACAAGCCATGCAACATAAGGAATAAGACCTAAGTGAACCTTCCAGTTACCAAATGATCTACCGCCTGTTACATAACCATATTCTACCATTCCCATAAATATTAGGGATAAAACCGCAATCCATATTAAAATATGGTATTTACTCTTAAACTGTTTTTTTACTACTTCTGCCATATAAACCTCACTATTTCTTATACAAACTACCAGTATATATCTAGTTGGCCTAATGTAGCATGCTAACAATTTCAATCCACATAGCATTCTACTTAGAACTTAAAACTAATTAGTTATTAAATCCAGATCCATCCTAAAATTAGAACTAGAATTTGAAGTTAAGGTCTGCACGGTAGTAATCATTTACACGGTTACCATCTTGTGTTTTCGCATGGAAACCATAGTATGCATTAATACCAATATTTTTCTCTGGTGCGTAAGATGCACCTAATTGCCATGCTTTATAACCTTCATACCGTGTTTTCTTCAACAAATCATTAGATTCATATTTTTGCGTTTTAAATACAGGTGCATTTTTAGCTTGATCAAAGTAATCTAAGCGGATATCCCAAGAGTTTTTCTTGTTAATTTTATAATCGCCCCATTTAACGCCTACGTTCCAAACATCGGAATCACTCAAGCCAGATGCTTTTACCCACTCGCCATCAATACCGAATTTACCAACATTATATTTAGCATTAAAGCCATATACATTATCGAATTCGTTATTTTTCTTGCCATTACCCATACGTACATTTGTTGTACCTACATGAGCAAACATACCGCCAAAGCTAAAGTGATCATTAACAGCTACATGGGCATTAATAAGACCTACATCACCATTATCATCTTTACTAGTCTTAGCAAAACGGCCTGCTGTCATATAACCATATGCACCATTTAATGTAACTTTATCACCTAGCTTCGCTGTAGCGCCTACACCATCAAAGTTAGAGCTATAAATCAAGCCACCACCAAATTTTTGGGTATAACGACCAGCATCAACTACAACATTTTTACCGAATTTATGCTCTACATATGCTAAATCCCAATTAGCTTGAGCATCTTTAGAACTATCACCTAGTTCAATAGAGCCTGTTGTAATACGAGCTTTTACAGATGTATTTTTATTAACCTTTGCATCTAAGCCTAAACGTACACGGGCTGTAAGTTTATCTTCGTAATCATAACCATCGATCCCCTCTTTACCGATGTAGTTGATACGAGCATCACCAGTAACCTTTACATTGCCTACACGGTCTTCCAATTTAGCTACACGCACACCAAGTGTATTCAATTCATTGGAAAATTCGTCAGCCAAGCGGTTCAACATAGCTTGTTGTTCTGCATTAGCACGATCTTGATTAGCCATGCCTTTCGCAATCATTTGAGCCATTTCGTAACGAGTAATGTTATTTTGGCCTTTAAAAGTACCATCAGGATAACCATTGATAATACCAGCTGTAGCCAATTGATCTACTGCTTGGTATGCCCAGCTATCGGACGGAACATCCGAAAATGGATTAACAGCAAACGCTGTAGCCACACTCATCATGGCTGCCACTGCAAAAGCACTGGTCATTTTACGTTTAATCATAATAAACCTCACACAATAAATAATGATTAATAAAAAATGAAGAAACAATGAATTATATGACTATAATTATCATTATCATATTTAACATACAGATAATAGCAATTTTCATCAGGTCAGTAAAGAGAGAATGTATATCAATCTCACAATCAATTATGCATTAAACTGATAATATAGAATATTTTATTTCTTAGAAAATAAAAATATAACGAAAAAATCCCTTCTGTATAATACAGAAGGGATTTGTATATATCTTATTATTTCTTTTTAAACATCAAGTAGATGCAATAAATCACAAGACCATATGTAATGATATCAAACACTTGAAGGAATGGTACCATTTTGGAAATTCTTGTAAAGCCATGGATATGAATATCTGCAGCAACTAATGCAACTAAGTTGAAACGGTGCAACCAAATACCAATATTACGGCTAGATGCAGTTACTTTTCTAAGTTTTGGAGTTAAGAACGCAAGGCCAGAGATTGTACCAATACCGAAGGAAGTAAGGGCTACATAGCCACCCCACCAACCGAGGATAGATTTAGTAGCTTTACCGAAATAGAGGTATAAATGGAATGCAATAACAGCCACAGTTGCCATACCTAATGCACGATGCACCTTATACATATCACCTAAATTATAACGGCTTGTAAACCATTTAGGACGAGTTGCTAAATAGGTCATCACAATCCACGTACACCATGGCACAAGACCAGTATAAACTTTGTAGTTACCAAAAGCACGCCCGCCTGCGATGTAACCCCACTCTAATAAACCAATCATAATTAAGGATAATACAGCAATCCATATAAAGATATGGTAAATACTTTTTTGCTGTTTTGTTGTAACTTGATCCATCATATACCTCTCAAAAACATCATCTAAAAATTAATCTATACGATATAGTTTATCATTTAAATCGAATTTTGAAGATTACTTATATTCGATAGTTAGTATTCATTATAAGAATAATTCTAAATAGAGAATTATATAGTATCAAAATTATACAAAAAGCCCCTTGTAGTAGTGAGCATCAGCTTTCACTATTACAAGGGGCTACGATTAATTTATCATATCATGAAAGGCATACAAATCAATCATCATCCTAATTATTTTTCGTCTCGTTTACGATATACAATGAACGGACGTGTTAAGTAGTTGAGTGGAACACTCAAGCAGTGTACCAAACGGCTGAATGGGAAGATAATAGCTACCACCATCCACGCTAACATATGGAATTTAAACATGAATGGTACGCCTTCCATCAAGGATGGATCAGGCATAAAGGATAGTAAGCTACGGAACCAAGGACCGATAGATACGCGGTAATCAAAGAAACCAGATGCATTAAGCAATGTACCAGCCATACCGCTGAAAATGGCTAATGTTAAGAATAAGTATAACCATTTATCAAGGCCAGATGTGTTAACTTTCATAGCAGGCACAGTAAAGCGACGTTTCATCAAAAGCAAGAAGCCTAAGATGAAGATAATACCCGCTACAGCACCCATGTATAACGCACCTTGATGGTACATATGGTCATTAATACCGATTGCAGCAGTCCAAGTTTTAGGGATTAACACACCTACTACGTGACCACCGATAACGCAAAGCAAACCAAAGTGGAACAATGGATTGGCAATGCGCAATTGTTTTTTCTCTAAAAATTCACTCGATTTTGTAGTCCAGTTTCTTTCAAAGTAGAAGAAACGAACCAAAGTACCTACGATTAAGAAGGTGAAAGCGATGTAAGGCAAAGCGCCCCAAAGGAATAGATTCATCGTGCACCGTCCTCCAATCCATTTGCAACAGACAAGATAATATCAAACAAGAATGCATAAGGCAATTTAGCCTCAATGAAGCGTTCTCTAATGTATTCCAATTTTGGCTTACAATAGTCGTAAATTTCTTTTGCTTTTTCATCATCGATAACGGCACATAATTCAAGAAGTGCTGGAATATAGTCTGGCATTTCTTTTGGTAAATCATAGTCGTTTTCTAGGAAGAAAGCTTTAAATTTAACGAGTTCTTCTGCTTGTTCCCCAGTACCTTGTAATTCATAAGTCGACAAATACATAGTTGTATTTTGACTAAAATCAAAGGTACGAACATATTGGTCTTCAAATTCTTTTTTATTGGATTCCTCTACATAGTCGAAGAATTCTAATAAACCTTGGCGAAGTTGAGGATGCCCAACGGATTGGGCGTCCTCTCTCCATTCAGGTAGTTCGTTATACCATTGTTCATCAGGATAGCGTAGAAGAAATGACGCAATAAGAGCGATTTTCTGAGCATCCTTCATTATTGACATCCCCCTGTAGGGCAAGCAAATCCGCGATTATGTTGCATTTCTAGGCGACCTTCGCGAGATACTTTTACGTCAGATGGAATAACAAAGCGATCATTGTATTTGGACAATGCCAACAATTTGTACATACCGTACATTTGATCCTCTGTTAAATCAACTTTGTGTTCAATAGGACCGTCACCTGTTTCACGACGACGCATATATTCACGCATGTCGAGAACACGTTGCAATGTACGAGCTAAGATTTCTGTATTACCTGCTGTAAACAAGTTAGCAAGGTATTGTACAGGTACGCGCATTTCATGTGCATCTGGCAAGTATACATCAGATGTTACACGTTGCAAGATTGGGCTGAGTGGTGGTACATACCAAACCATTGGCAATGTGCGATACTCAGGATGCAATGGCAATGCCACGCCCCACTCTTTTACAAGTTTGTATACAGGAGATTTTTGAGCTGCTTTAATCCATGCTTCGGAGATGCCTTCAGCACGAGCCGCTTTGATAACCTCTGGATCATGAGGGTCCAAAATCAAATCTAATGTATTTTCGTAAATATCTTGTTCATTTTTTGTAGCTGCCATAGCTTCTACTTTATCCATATCGTAGAATACAACGCCAACATAGCGCATACGGCCTACACAAGTTTCAGCACAGATTTGAGGCAAGCCATTTTCTAAGCGTGGGTAACAGAATACGCATTTTTCAGCTTTATTAGTTTCCCAGTTATAGAAGATTTTTTTGTATGGACAAGATGGAACACAATGTCTCCAACCGCGGCATACATCTTGAGATACGAGAACCACACCATCTTCGTCGCGTTTATAAATCGCGCCGGATGGACATGCAGCTACGCATGCAGGGTTCAAGCAGTGGTTACAAAGACGAGGCAAATAACGCATGAATACTTCTTCGTAATCAAATACGATATCTTCGCCCATCTTAGCCAAGTTCACATCGGAACGAGCGTGTTGACCACCTGCTAAATCATCATCCCAGTTAGGGCCCCAAGTAACTTCCATTTTTTGTTTAGTCACTAGGGAACGAGGACGAGCAACTGGTTGGTTGTTTTTACGACCACCATGAATCAATGTTTCATAGTCATATGTCCAAGGTTCAAAATAATCTTTCAATTCTGGTTGTTCAGGATGGAAGAATAATTTCATCAAACGATTTGTTTTAGAACCTGTAGAAAGAGCTAATTTGCCAGAGTTATCTAATGTCCAGCCGCCTTTCCATTTTTCTTGGTCTTCCCAATGACGTGGATAACCTACGCCTGGGCGAGTTTCCACGTTATTGAAGTACATATATTCCGCGCCTTCGCGGTTCGTCCATGTATTTTTACAAGTGATAGAGCATGTATGACAACCCAAACACTTATCCAAATTTAGGACCATAGATACTTGAGCCTTAATCTTCAAGCCAATCTACCTCCTTCATTTTACGAGCCACAATTGTCATATCACGTTGGTTACCAGTTGGGCCATAGTAGTTAAAGCCATAGCTCAATTGGCCATAACCGCCGATCATGTGTGTCGGTTTCATGTGAATATGAGTTGGTGCATTATGCGTACCACCACGTTGTTTCTTAACCTTCGCACCAGGAACGTTAATGTGACGGTCTTGGGAATGGTGCATATAGGAAATACCGCGAGGAATACGTGGGGAAACTACAGCACGAGCTGCAACGATACCGTTTTTATTGAAAGCTTCTACCCAATCATTATCTTTAACGTCAATTTCTGCTGCATCGTCTTCGTTGAGCCAAATTGTTTGACCACCACGGAACAATGTCAACATTTGTTGGCTATCGAAATACATACTATGTGTAGACCACTTATGATGTGGTGTTAAGTATTTCAATGTGATTTCAGGGATACCTTCTTGTTTGTAGTCACCTTGTACTGGTTTATAGGACAATACAGGTTTGTACAACGCCATAGCTTCACCGTAATCACGCATCATTTCATGGTCGCAATAGAAGGATTGACGACCTGTTACGGTACGGAATGGTACCTTATCTTCTGTAGATGTTGTAAATGGAGAGTAACGACGGTTTTTATCGTTCTTACCAGTACTTGTTACAGAGCTAATAATGAAGCGTGGTTGGCGAACCATGTCATCGAAAGTAATTTTTTCTTGTTCACGGCCTTTTGCGTTCTTTTCAAGACCAGAAAGACCTGTTTTTTCTTCCATTGCTTTCCAAGAGCGAACAGCCAATTTACCGTTTGTACAAGAGGACAATGTCAATACAACATTACAAGCTTCCTTACATTCGTAAATGCTAGGGCGACCATGAGAAATGAATTCTGGATTATCGATTGTACCATTTTGATCATATAATGTCTTATATTCATCAGATACATCCCAAGCCATGCCATGAGCACCCATTTTATTTTCAATATTAGGTCCCAATGCAATGTATTTTTCAAAGATTTTACTATAATCGCGTTTTACATGAACGAGGTTCGGCATTGTTTTACCAGGAATTGGTTCACATTCGCCTTTGCTCCAGTCGAGAACCTTACCTTCTGGTTGAGCCACTTCACCTGGGCTATCATGACCAAGAGGTAATGCTACGATATCTTCGTATTCTGTGAAGCCAGACTCTTTCGCTACGCGAGATACTGTTTCTGCAAGGGTACGGAATGTATCCCAGTCAGATTTAGTTTCCCATGCGCAATCAACAGCTGCTTGGAATACGTGTACATATGGATGCATATCTGTAGAAGACAAGTCTTCTTTTTCATACCATGTAGCTGCTGGGAATACGATATCAGAGTACAAGCCTGTAGAAGCCATACGGAAGTCGATATCGATTAAGAGGTCAAGCTTACCAGCTTCATCTGCTTCGCGCCATTTGATTTCTTCTGGTTTTACTGGTGCATCATCATCTTCAAGAACACCATGTTTTGTACCAAGTAAATGTTTCAAGAAATATTCGTGGCCTTTAGAGGAAGAACCGATAAGGTTCGCACGCCATACAAACAAGTTGCGTGGATGGTTTTCTTTAGCCGCTGGATCTTCTACGCAGAATTGTAATTCTTTGTTTTTCAACGCTTGCGCCACATATTGGTTGATTTCTGCTTCTGTACTAGCACCCGCTGCACGAGCGTCGTTAATCAAGGCTTGGCTGCCTTTATTGAAAGTAGGGTAAGATGGCAACCAGCCTAAACGTGCAGCCAATACGTTGTAGTCACCAGGGTGACGGTAACGAGGCTTAGCTAATTTAGATACGCGGTCTGCCAAGTCGATGCAATCAGAACGGTATTGTTCTGTAGCAAAGTAGAACCAAGATGTACCATTTTGCAAACGAGGAGCTTTACTCCAGTCGTTAGCTGTCATGATGCCGCCCCAACCTTCAACAGGACGAAGTTTTTCTTGACCTACGTAGTGAGCCCAGCCACCACCGTTAACACCTTCTGTACCACAGAACATGATGAGGTTCAAGATTGTACGGTAAATGATATCTGCATGGTACCAGTGGTTAATACCACCACCCATGATAATCATGGAGCGACCTTTAGTTTTTTCTGCATTATCTGCAAATTCACGAGCTGTGGCAATAGCGATATCTGCTTTTACACCAGTAATTTTTTCTTGCCATGTAGGTGTGTAAGGAGTGTCATCTGTATAAGATGTTGCCACTTCACCACCGATACCACGATCGATACCATAGTTAGCAAGAATAAGGTCATATACAGTAGTTACTTTTACAGGACCATCTACAGTTTGTACTGTAATTGTAGGAATAGCACGTTCAATTACGCCTTCGTGCTCTTCATCACCAAAGTATGGCAACTTAACAACAGTCACATCTTCACGTTGATCAAACACGGATAAGCGAGGATCGATTTTAGCCCCTGTATCGCGGTTTTCAAGGCGTAAATTCCATTTTTGTGGATTTGTGTGACGTTCGCCCATTGTACCATTAGGAATAACGATTTCATTTGTTGTTTCATCGATCAATACCATTTGGAAGTCAGCGCCTTCTTCTTGGCGACCCAAGTCCTTAGCATTCAAGAAGCGGCCTGGTTGAACTGTGCCGTTGATTTCTTCAACGCGTACAAGGAATGGCATATCTGTGAACTCTTTAGCATACTCTTTGAAGTATGGAGTTTCCTTGTCGATGTAGTATTCTTTTAAGATTACGTGGCCCATTGCCATAGCAAGAGCCGCATCAGTACCGGCTTTTACATTGAGCCAAGCATCGGAAGAAGTTGTAGATTCCGCATAGTCAGGGGATACGGATACTACTTTAGTACCTTTGTAACGAACCTCTGTTAAGAAGTGAGCATCTGGCGTACGAGTCAACGGTACGTTAGAACCCCAAGTCATGATGTAACCAGCATTGTACCAGTCACCAGATTCAGGTGTATCAGTTTGTTCACCCCAAACTTGAGGGCTAGAAGGTGGTAAATCGGCATACCAGTCATAGAAGGACAATGGTGTACCACCCATTAAGTTAAGGAAACGAGCACCTGCTGCATAGGACAACATGGACATCGCTGGAATTACAGAGAAGCCTGCGTTGCGGTCAGGGCCGTATGTTTTTGCAGTATATAATAAGGATGCGGCAGTAATTTCTGTCGCTTCATCCCATGTGGAGCGCACAAAGCCACCCATACCACGGGCAGATTTGTATTTCTTCGCTTTTTCAGGATCTTCTACGATAGATTTCCAAGCTTCGATTGGGTTCTTAGCATGTTTTTTAGCTTCTCTCCAAAGCTCAGCCAATTCACCGCGCACATATGGATATTTTACGCGTAATGGGCTATAGAGATACCAAGAGAATGTTGCACCACGAGGGCATCCACGTGGTTCGTAATCCGGCATATCATCTGGTGTTTCAGGGTAATCAATCGCCTGATTTTCCCACGCTACAACACCATTCTTAACGTAGATATTCCAGCTACAAGAACCAGTACAGTTTACGCCATGCGTTGTGCGGACAACTTTATCGTAAGACCAACGGTCACGATAAAAATTTTCCCACTCGCGACCGCCATCTTCAGTTATTTGATGGCCGCTTGGAGATACGTTCTTCTTCCGAAGAAACTTAAACTTTTGAGACAACAAGCTCATCTCGTGTCCTCCTTCAAAACTACAAAAAAATCCCTTGTGCTAGCTGAGCTAACACAAGGGAGAAAATACTGTTATTCGATATTACTAATATTAGGGTCTATATTATCAACCTCTAAATCAAGCAATCCGATTAAAGCATCAAAATCACAGATTACTAGATGGTGTTTATCATAGGCTACATAGCCCAACTTACGCAACTCACTTAGCATGCGATTTAAACTTTCTCTTGATGTGGCAGCAAATTCAGCTAGCTCTTGATTTGTTAAAGCGATATCGATAAAGATACCATCCTCGCGCTTCACACCATAACTATTGGCTAAGCGCAACAAGGTAGAATAAAATGCTCCCTTCTTGCCGTATAACAGCAAGTCTCGGTATTTTGCCTGTTGACGCCGCATATGTAATGTATAGATTTTCATCATCGCAATAGCCAATGAATGATCTTTTGCAATAGCTGATTCTAACAAATCATAGCGAATGGAATAAACAGTGCAATCCTCCCGAGCGATGGCGTTGAACACGTATGTTTTTGTGTTCTCCTCATACAACGGAACCTCACCAATTACATTATTCGGTCCTACTAATCGTAGCGCAAAAATGTGCCCACTAGATTCGAATTTCTTAATGCTCATTCTACCTTTTAACACTACGTAAAAGTGTTCTGCCTTGTCCCCCTCGTGGAAGAGAAAATCACCTTTTTTAAGATGGAGTTCCTCGCCCGGCAAAGCAAGTAATTGGTTAATTAAATTTTCATCCATACCTTCACCACTCCATTGTACTTTTAAAATAAAATCCATTAGTTATACTAATCTATTTATAGTAAAAGTACATGTATTATATACTTTTTTGTATATATAAGATTATTATAACTTATTAATTTCAGAATATGTGTGTTTTATGTCACATTCACAAAAATTTTTACAATATATAATATATTTGTGATATAAGACATTGCAAATTTAGTTGATACAATAATTATAACTCAGTTCTCTAAGTAATTCGAATATTTTCTATAGAAATTCCATAGATTGCAATATTCATATACATTGACTGATAATTGTATCTTCCATGTCTTCATTGCATGTATAGTTTTTCAGTAAGGAGAAGTTCAAAATGAGCGAACTAAAAATGCCTCAAGTAGGGGCAAGCCGTAGCGAAATTGTGGCTAATTGGCAACCAGAAAATCCAGAATTTTGGGAAAAGTTTGGTAAAAAAATCGCTAAACAAAACTTGGTTATATCCACAATTGCATTAACACTTTCATTCTGTGTATGGTATTTATGGGCAACCATTGCAGCACAGCTAAACGGTGCAGGCTTTAATTTCACTACAGATCAATTATTTACATTGGCTGCCTTGCCAGGTCTTGTTGGTGCTACATTACGTTTTGTATATACCTACATGCCAGCCTTAATCGGTGGTAAGAACTGGACATTTATTTCCACACTTATTTTATTAGTTCCTGTTGTATGGCTTGGCTTTGCCGTTCAAGATACAACAACTTCTTATATGACATTTATGATTTTAACTGCCCTTATCGGTTTAGCGGGCGCCAACTTCTCGTCCTCCATGGCGTACATTGGCAACTTCTTCCCTAAATCTGAAAAAGGTACAGCTCTTGGTATCAACGGCGGCGTTGGTAACCTTGGTATCTCCGTAATCTACTTCTTAGCTCCATTCGCTATGGGTTCCGCTGCATTAGGTAGCGTATTTGGTGTAACACCAGCTATCATCAAAGGTAATGCAGTATACCTTGCCAATGCGGCTTTCATGTGGATTGTACCACTTGTTGTTATCCTTGCACTTATGACACGTTTCATGGATAACTTACCACTAGAAAAACCAAATCCTAAAAATCTTGTACAAATCTTTGGGAACAAACACACTTGGGCACTTACATTGCTATACACATGTTCCTTCGGTGCCTTCTCTGGTTATGCGGCAGCACTCGGCCTACTAGTCGGCAAGGAATTCCCTGAAATTCCATTTGCATCCATTGCATTTGTTGGTCCCCTTGTTGCAGGTGCTCTTCGTCCTGTAGGCGGTTGGTTAGCCGATAAAATCAATAGTGGTACAAAAGTTACCTTTGTAAGCCTTCTCGGTCTATGTGCAACAACAGCACTAATTGCAGTTGGCGTAGATATGCACAACTTCCCATTCTTCTTTGCTATGTCCGTGTTGACATTCGTATGCTGTGGCTTCGCAACAGGTGCTACATTCCGTATGATTCCTCACGTATTTGGCAATCCATTGCTTTCCTCTTTAATTACAGGTTTCGTTGCTGCCGTAGCTGCATACGGTGCCTTCATTACACCTAAGATCTTCGGTTTCACATATACTACATTCGGTAGTATCTACCCAGCTTTCGTTGCATTACTTGTGTTCAACCTGGTAACAGTAGCTGTGTGCTACTGGTTCTATGTGCGTAAAAGCGCAAATATGAACGTATAATTTTCTGGAAACAGAAAATTTACGTTCACTCCACAGTACAACAAAATATAATTCACTTTTCTAAACTAAGTGATAAAAGAAACCCCGCATCTCTCCTCCATACGTATCAGGTCCTGCGGCCTAGGGCCTTGACCTCGTAAGTCGGATCGATGCGGGGTTCTCTTTTATAAAAATATAGTTGTAAATAAGATGCTCAGATATAGTGAATTATATTTTACGCAGTGCAGTACGAACACCAAATTTTCTGTTCAAAATTATAGCATTCATTTTAAAGGAAAAAAAATAGCCCTCCGTTACCATGCGTAATTAGCTAAACAGAAAGGCCATTTCCTAGATAATTAGTTTTTGAGATGCGCCTGACGTCCTACTCGTCTGACTATCTATTTATATTATAGAGTTAAAGATATATATCGTCAAATTAGAATAAAGGGACTGCCAAGCAGTCCCCTTTTTTATCCAAAGATTTCTTCTAGTAGTGCATCGTCGATGATGGTACCAACGTAGAAGTCGCTGAAGATGCCGTATTTTGCACTGGCTACTTCAAAGCGCATATCGTATACGATTTTTTTGAATTGGATGTCGTCGTTACTGAAGATGGTAATGCCCCATTCCCAGTCATCTAGACCACAGCCACCTGTAGTGAATTCGATAGAACGTCTAGGTATGTTTTACCAAGTTCACCGTGAGATTTCATCAACATACCGCGTTCTTGTGGTGGTAACATGAACCAGTTATCATCACCTTCACGTTTTTTAGTCATGTTATAGAAGCAGATGTATTTGTCGCGAGGTACATGAGGGTATAGTTTTTTGTTAACTTCCTCTGTATCAAGTTTAGCCTTAACATAAGCACTTACTTCTGTTACAGATGTATAAGAGTAAGTTTGTACCAATACGCTAGCAATTGCAAGGCGACGGAACTTGCGTTCTACTTGTGCCAAGTATTCAAGGGATGGACCAAGGATCCATAGGATCAAATCCCCTTTTGCACCATTACAATCATAGAATGCATAGCTACCTTCTTTAGCTTGATGTGTAGCTTCAAGGTCTGCTAAGAATGCTTTTAATTCGTTGCGCGCTGCTGCTTTTTCATCAGCTGTAAAACAGTTCCATGCGCTAAAATCCATGGCAAATACCATGTGTTGGCTATGCCAACCTTCTACTGTAGGGATTGCTTTTCCCATTATGATCACTCCTATCTATGGTGATTCTATTAAAATGATATAGTTTTATTACAATAAGAATCGAAAAGACTCCATATACTATTATAGCATATGGAGTCTTTTCTTATAATTATTTATTAATTTAACTTGTCATTTACCACAATAGCACTAATTCTTTTGCTTGTTTTACACCGTCTGGAATACCGATGCCATCAAATGGCGTACCGATGAGGTGTAAATTTGGATAGTTTTCAGCTACATGTTCACGTACAGCCTTGATACCTGCACGATGCCCTACATTATATTGCGGCATGCAGTGAATGAGGCGATTGATGCGCACCCATTCAGGTTTAGCAGAAAACGCATAATGTGTTGAATTTCTTCGACTGCTAATTCTGAAAGTTCTTCATCACTATATTGTTCTACCACATCATTGCCTGGTTTACCGATAAAGACGCGCAATACGATTTTATCGTCAGGCGTTGTTTGAGGCCATTTTTGATTAAGAATAGTACACGCTGTAAGAGGCGTATCTGTGTTGCGTGTAATCAAGAGGCCCGAACCTTTTAAGTCACCATCAAAGGTAGCTTTATCAAAGGCCATAATAGCAATAGCACAGCTTGATTGCTCCATAGAGCGCAAGAAATCAAAACCCGGGTCATCCTTAAACCATTGCGTATATGTGGCAGGCGGTGTCGCGATAATCACATGATCCGCCATAGCAGGAGCTTTATCAAGGAGTACCTCTATAGCTGAATCTGTAGTAGAATCACTAGCTTCTACCCTGTTCTCAGCATTAATAGACGCAGTTCTAATAGATTTAGAATGAGACTGACAGCCACAAGCATCGTTTCCAGAGTTCTCCACATCGATAGCATACATACCTTCAACATATCGAATATTAGAAACTAGCGTACCTGTATACAAGTGCACATTACTAGGCATGGCATCAACGATAGCGGTAATAACGCTTTCAAGGCCGCCTGTTAACTGGCGGAACATACCAGATTGAGCAGCAGTCCCCTTACGACTCGCCATATCCGCTTGAACCTTACTAGTTTGTCGGTGTGGACTAGTATTTGTGGCATGGCCAGAACTGTTTGAACTATTATTCGTAGATGCAGTTTGACTAGCCTTTGCTTCATGGCTTTCAAATTGACGGTCTGTCATAGTCCCTTTACCAGCACGCGGTACGTCGCCTTCAGCTACGGCACCTTTAGCCGCTTTAGTAACCCCCGCTTTAGAGTGGCCCATCTTAGCAGCCATCATGCCTTTTACCATGTTCCCATATTTTTGTTCTACTTGAATAAAATGAGGGAATGTAGATAACAAGCTAATTTTATAAATGTCGCCGCCATAGATACCCGCCAATAGAGGCTCGATGAGCTTATCCATCATTTCTTGACCTAAATGGTATTGAAAGAAATGACCAATAGATACATCTCCATTTTTATCTAGTTGGTATGGCTTTTTAAAGTAATCTAAACCAGCTCGCAATTTGCCAGGCCAAGAAATAAGCGTTGCTTTCACAAAAGGCATCATTTCCGTAGGGATGCCCATGATAGAGCCCCCTGGAATAGGATGAATAGAACCTTTGTCATACACAAAGGCTTGCCCTGTTTCATTCGATACAAGGGTGTCCCCTAATCCGAGATCATAGACGAGATCCGTCATTTCCGTTTTACGGCCTAAGTAAGAATCAGGTCCGAGCTCTACCACGAAGTCATCGACGCGTTGTGTTTGTATTTTCCCACCAAATCGTGGTGCTTGTTCATAAAGAGTGATGGTCCAGTCCGGCTTTGCACGGCCTAAATAATAAGCCGCTGTCAATCCGTTAAGCCACCGCCCACTATTGTTACATTCACGAATGAATCCTTTCTATTATTGCACTCGCCATCGCTTGCAAGAATGTTTCATCACAATTCGGCATTTCTGCACGCATATATACAGCGCCGCCAGCATCAACGAGTTCTTTACACTCTACATCATTATCGTACAATACCTCTACATGATTGCTTACAAAGCCAAATGGTACAAAGGCTATATGTATCGCACCACTACGCAAAGATTGATTGATTGCTTCCGCTACGGTTGGCCTAACCATTGTCCGTGAGGGGCTGCGCTCTGCCAAGCTACAGACCACTGTTCTAAATCGCAACGTTGAGCGATTTCTTTTGCACTTTCCTCTAAGGCCAAAGCATAAGAGTCTGCATTATGACTATTAATAAGAGGTATGCTATGAGCACTAAAAATAACAAATACATCTTTAGTGTCATTGATGCAATCTGAAACTGCTTTTACCCAATACTCGATAAAGGAAGGTTGATCCCACCAAGCACGAATAACATCAAAGGTTACATCTTGAAAGTCACCAATTGCAGCCTGCACTTGCTTCTCATAAGCACCAGTACCAAGAGACGTAAAGAATGGGGCCGTTACGATAGCGATAATATGCTCTACACCTTGTTTGACTAATGCATCTACCGCATCAGCAATGGACGGCTTCATATGAAGATATCCGATGGCCGATGGTATGGATGGCAACAACGTAAGCAGTCTATTATATTGACGTTCTGCCATCGTTTGTAATTCTACGTTGGACCACTGACCAATGACATCATAACGATGGGTAAGATTTGCAACTTCAGCATCGGTCGGTACGCGACCATGACGAATACTCGTCATATATGGCACTAAATCATCCTTACTTGAAGGGCTACCATAGGATAAGAATAATAATCCTTTTTTCTCGATGTTCACTAGCTTACCCCTCTTGTGCCCATAATTCACGACTGCGTTCATGTACATAGTCTGTGAGCCAATGGAGCTTTTTAGGATCCGCCTCTGGGAATACGCCATGACCTAAGTTAAAGATATGACGGCCATAACGAACACCATCAAGTAAGATACGATCCACTTCGTGAGCTAATGTTTTTTCATCAGCGAATAAGTAGGCTGGATCGAGATTACCTTGTACCGTTTGTGTTACGCCTCGTTCATTAGCCATAACGATGGAGCTACGCCAATCAAGAGCGATTACATCCAATGGCAAATGAGACCAAATAGATACGAGATGATCGGTACCAACACCATTCATAGCCATAGGCAAATGAGGGTATCGATCTTTTACAGTCTTAATAATGCGTTCCATATGAGGATAAATACCTTGTTTATATTGGTCCGCATTCACAGCACCTACCCAAGAGTCGAAGATTTGTAATGCATTCGCACCGGCTTCGGCTTGCATAGACAAATATTCAATGGACATATCTGCTAACTTTGTCATCAATGCATTCCACACATCTGGTGCACCTATAAGCATGCCACGAGTCTTATTATAATTCTTTGTTGGTCCCCCTTCGATGAGGTAAGACGCAATCGTAAATGGTGCGCCACAGAACCAATGAGCGGAACGTCGAGCATACCGGATGTTAATAACCTAATCGTTTTCCCATATAATCTACCTTTGTAGGATCAAAGGTATCTAATGTATCTACATCAGCCATGGAGCGAATCGGTGTATTAAACACAGGTCCCACACCCGCCTTGAGCTCTACGTTTACATTCATCCCTACCATAGGGCTCATAATATCCTTATAAAGGATGGCTGCATCTACGCCGTATTCTTTTACAGGTAGCTCTGTAACACGAGCACATAACTCAGGCTCTTTTGTAATTTCAAAGAGCGTATATTTTTCTTTGATTTTGCGGTATTCCGCTTGGCTACGCCCAGCTTGGCGCATATACCACACAGGTGTTACACCAGGGTTCTTACCTTGGATCATATCTAAATATGCTGTATTCAAGTACTCAACCCCTTTCTTTCTAATCAATACTAACACACTATGATAACTAAAACAGTTACTTTAGTTACATCATTTGTAACGTTATCATTATTATTCCCTGTGAAAGCTATATACCTTCACAGGGGGTACATTTAATTGCGACTTAATCTATGGCAATCAATGCCTGTAACGGATTGAGCCATATCAAATACAGAGCGTTGGCATGTAAACAACCAGATTTGTTGGTTTTTGCCTATTTCTGCTAATAGTTCTAACGCACTACGTTGACGGTTTTCATCAAAGCGCACAAGAATATCGTCTAGGATAATTGGCAAGGATTCAACTTGGTAAGAGAATACCTTAGCTAATGCTAGACGCAATGCCAAGTATACTTGGTCGGCTAAGCCACTAGACCAGAACTTAAGTTCTAATCGTTCTCCATTGCCACTAACCAAGGCTACACCTTCGTTGATCCCGAGGATATCAAAGGTATAAATACCGCCAGTTAACCGTTCTATATAAGAAGATGCAAGCTCTAACATATGAGGCTGTTTTTCTTGCTCATAGGACTGTTGAGCCTTATCCATGCAGTGGCTCATCAACACTTGAGTAGCCCAATCTTCGAGAGCAGATTCTAATTCATTTTGCAGCGCTTCCCGTTCTTGAAGCATTTGGTGTTGCTCTTGGTCAGAACCTAGGGCACGCATAGACTCCACAATTTGACCACGACGTTCATATAAGATAGCCAACTTATCTTCAATAGAAGCTATTTCTCGTTCAGAATGAGCTAACTCATCTAACCAATTATCCTTATTGCCTTCACGCAAGCGGCGATAGAATAAATCTTTATTCTCCGCATCAGGAGCTAATAAATCTAACTGTACCTGACTTTGCTTGTAAATGGTTTGCCATTGCTTGTATTGGTCTTCATCGATAAGATGTTGACGATACTCGTTAGAGCTTTCCATGCCAGCCTTGTGCAATAGCTCTTGTTGACGAAGTAGCAATTCTTTTTCTTTGCGGTGCCAATTATCGTATTCATTGCGGAAGCTTTTACGTTGTGCTTCCTTTTGTTCCCATACAATTTTATTTTGTTGGAAGTTTTTATATTGGTTATAAATACGTTTTAACTCTGTAGGAGATACAGGAGCCTCAACACCAAGGTTATACCACAAGGTCATGGCTTGGTCTTCGATAACACGTAAGCCTTCTTTATGCTCTGCTAAGCGCTTTTCATAACCTTCAATAGTACGTAACTGTTCATGGTACTGATCGTACTCTTGTTTGAGACCGAAGAAATCATCTTCGTTAAGGCTCTTCGCCGCACCTTGAGGCAACCAATTCTGCCAAGCTGCAAGGGCTTCATCATAAATAGCTTGCAACGTATGACCTTCTTGGACCCAACGATCAAGATGCGCTGCGCCCTCTATGGATGGAATTGGACTCACCACAGGTGTTGCGGCTTTCACAAGTGCCTCTAACTGATGTTCTACATCAGATTTACGAGATGACAAGATTTGTAACTCATAATTCAGTTTAGATACATCAGAATTGCCGTTATGACGTCTCCATGTAGCATACCAGAACAATGCCATAGATAGGATTAATAGTACAAAGCCGCCAATCGTATAGAGTACAGACTCTAATACTAATAAGCCTGCTAATACGAGTAAAACGCCAATTACTGCGGCTACGCCACTAATGCGTTGTAACCACTTTGGCAAATTACTCGGTTGTGCATCAGGACCATAGCTATCCCGTTTTTCTGTAACCCGATCTATATCTATCAAGATAAGATCTAGTTCACGTTCGAGATGCTCTTTTTTCGCCAAATCCTCTTCGCTGTAATTTGGTAACGATGCTCCGTCGAGATTGGCTGCTGGCAAATCATCAGAGGCCTCAGCAGGCTTGCGATCTTGCCAATGTAATAATTGATCTTTAGCAGTGCGCAAGCGACTTGCTAAGCGCTCTCCTTCAAACCAATTCACATCGTCAGCCATCGGCTCATCATCACGCCATGCAGAATGCATAGAACGAGAAAACTCTAATTGTTCTCGTACCTTAAAGATGTACGCATCCCCTTCTTCACACTCGCGGCGCAATTGTTCCCACTTTAGCCCTTGTTGAATAAGGTCTTCAATATCTTGACCATACGTACCAAATGGACTATCCGGGCTAAAGTTAGCTGGCATCAAGGCCGCTTCCTTTTCTTGCCACAACTGCATATTGTCTCGAGCTCGTTTGATTTCCTCATCGATACGAAGGAACTCATCACGACTCAAGGCAAGCTCACTATTGTACTGTTGCATATGCATACGCGCTTCTTCGCTACGGCGATACGTATCCCATGCGCGCAATACGACGTCTATACCATCGCGGTATTCCTTCCACTCTTGCAACTGACCTTGTAATTCTGCCTCAGTCTGTTCCGTGCTGTGAAAGACTTTTTGCAATTCTACATATTGCGTTTCATGCTCGGCTAAATGGCTTAACTTTTGACGATTTTCTTTAAGCTCATCCATCAACACATTGATGCGGCGTTTACCGTTAGAGGAAGCTACTAATAGATCAGTAGCGCCTTTTTCAATATTTTTTACGACCGATCCTAAATGCTCGCCCCCTTCAGCACCGAAGAAACGAGACCGAACCTCTACCTCTTGTAGAACATCGAGGCCTTGTAAATCATCAAGGGTCAATGCAAAAATGCGGTTATATGTTTTTTTATCAATACCATGCCACCAGTGTTGAGCTGGCTCCTCATGAATGGCTGGATTTCCAGGACTGTAAAAGTCTAGTTGTTTACCCTTACGACCAATGTAGTAGCTTTCACCATTACGATCTACATCAAGGGCACCCGTCATAGGCCCATAAGCCTTATGCGTACCACCGAATAAAAGGGTGCGCATCCCTTCAAGAAGAGATGTTTTGCCACTTTCATTAGGTCCATACATGAGCTGAACACCATGATTCCCCGTAGTGAAAGACCAGTCGCGATACGGGCCAAATTCATCAAATCGTATGCGTTTAATGTTCATCGTTAGCCCCCATCAATACAGTAACACCTTCAATTTCACAGCGCTTCAAGGCGCGAAGCAATAATTCATCACTCAACAATTCGGCATATACACCTAAGCGTTTAAACTCAGGTCGTTCTGCCAAAATTTGACGTACCGTCTGTACCGCATTGCCATCAACCATATCATCATAGGCACGTAAATAATCCCCTACTACATCGGATAACAATCTACGTTCAGCCAAATTAATGCTAGGTCGCGTATTACACATCATGCGATACGGCATAACAAATATAGACTTGCTTTTCTCTTCACTTTGGGACTCTTGCAACCATAATTTGCGCACACCTTCTTGTGTACATAAACGATGCAATGGACCTGTACCTACGAGAACGATGGAAAGCAAGATATTTTTCTTATGTTGCTTACGGAGATTCTCTTTTTTATGGCGTAAAATTTCTAAGAATTCTGCTTCTTTTTCATGCCTGCAATATCAATTTTGATTTCTTCAAAACGGATTGCACTTGTTTCAATGAAACGAGGTTCACAATGACCATTATGAGATACAGAGACGAGATAGCACCCCTTAGGGCCTATTTCCTTACGGTGTAAACCTTGTGGATTACCGGAATAGACAACAAGAGGTTCCTCGCTAAGAACTTGAGATTTGTGAATATGTCCTAACGCCCAATAATCCATAGCCGCCTCTGCAAGATCAGTTAAACTGCACGGGCCGGTCACATTATGGTTTTCAGAGCCTGCACTAGAACCTACCGTCCCGTGCATGACAGCCAAAGAAAACTCATCCCGTTCAAAGGCACGGTATTGGCGCGCATAATTGTCGCTTTCATTACCATGGCCACAGCTAATGCCGTAAACGCCACCAATTTCTATATTGTTAACAATTAATGGGAAACGTTGTACTTGTTCACTAGAGAATACATGCACATTATCAGGCATCTGCAATTGCGCCTTCCAGCTTTCAGCAGGGTCATGATTACCTTGCACCATATATACTGCAATGCGATGTTCCGCCAAACGATACATGGCGCGCACAAAGCGCACTTGAGCCTCTAAATTATGATCTTCGCTATTATAAATATCACCAGCTATGACAACCGCATGAACATGCTCATCAATAGCAGTGTCAATGATTGTATCAAAGGCTACATAGGTAGCTTCGCTCACGGCGCGATCAACGGCGCGGCTAATACCTGTAGCATATTGAAAGGGTGCCCCTAAATGCAGGTCACCACAGTGTATAAATCGAAATGGCTGCATCTATATCCACTCCTTGTATTAGTACTTTTATTATAGTTATATATAGTAATTACAATATTTTATTATACTACAAAACCGTAAAGATTACTTAAAAATAACTATCAATCAATCTATCAAAATAGATACTAAAATATAGTATCTCCAATTAGATTTAAACGATACGCCTTACCTGTATTAAAAATGGTCTAAAACCCACTGCGATATTTTTGTTAACTTAAAAATACATTAAGTTGACAATTTATACACGAACGTTTACAATCAAATTGTCAATATTTTATGTTTTTATTAAGTTAACAATTCTTGGAGGCTATTATGGCTTTGCCTACAGATCAACAATCATCCCAAGTGGGTACATACGAAAAAATTCTTACTATTGCCAACCGCATTATGAACGGCGGCGAAATCACTAAGAAAGAAGCAATCGAGCTGATTCATACTTCAGATGATGACACTATGATTTTACTTGCTATGGCCGATAAAATTCGCCAACATTTCAATGACAACTCCGTGGATGTATGCGCCATTGTAAATGCACGTTCTGGCAAATGTCCTGAAAACTGTAAATTCTGTGCCCAATCTGCCCATCACGAAACAGGTGTTCAAGTATATCCGTTCATGGATGATGAAAGTATCCTCGATGCGGCGCGCAAAGCTAAAGAAGCAGGCGCTATTCGTTTTTCTATCGTAACGAGTGGTCGTAATACTAATAACCCAAACGAATTTAACCAAATCATTCGCGTATTAGACCGTATTAAAAACGAAGTAGGTCTCGAAATTTGCTGTTCTCTTGGTTTGTTAACTTACGAACAAGCTCTCAAATTAAAAGAAGTAGGTGTAACTCGATACCACTCCAATATCGAAACAGCACCTAGTCACTTCCCAGATATTTGTACAACTCATTCCTACGAAGATAAAATGTCTACTATCGATAATGCTCAAAAAGCAGGTATTCGCGTTTGCTCTGGCGGCATCCTCGGGCTTAATGAAACATTAGAACAACGCGTAGAGATGGCATTCGAGCTTAAACGTTTGCATATTGACTCTGTACCACTCAACATTTTAAATCCTGTTAAAGGTACACCATTTGAAAGTAATAAAGCATTACGTCCTCTAGATATTTTACGTACCTTCGCTGTATTCCGTTTCATCTTGCCAAACGCATTGATTCGTACAGCTGGCGGTCGTGAAGTAAATCTTCGTGACTTACAAGCTTATGCTTTAAAAGGTGGCCTTAACGGCATCATGGTTGGTGGCTACTTAACAACTGGTGGTCGTTCTCCACAAGACGATCTCCAAATGATTCAAGACTTGGAGCTAAGTCGCAATTCTGCCCAAGTTTAAGTTTTCGTATATACCATTCTCATTTGAGGATGTTGTATATAAAAAATATTCCTAAGATTTATAAATTTTTTACACATATAAAAAAGAACCATCTAGTTTGCTGTGCTAGATGGTTCTTTTATTGCCACAATAAATTATAAATGGCTTGACCATTTGTATTGCCTTCAATAGGTTCTGGGTTTTCATTATACTCTACATTTTCATAAGGTGTACCGTCTGCCATGTACGCATCTACCTTTAACGTTTCCATGGTACGATTATATCTACTGATATACACTTTATATCGCAATTCGTCGCCACCCAGTTCATTGACCCGCAGCCACAAAAGCGCATCATAATCACTTTTTTGAACACTGTCATTGTCAATAAATAATTGGTTTCCTGACGCATCTGGCCCAACATAATACCAGTCCGTTGCGTTAGCGGTCCCCCCTATACTGAGTAGCCACAAAAGGGACAATATGGTTAATATTTTCCTCATATGACTGCTCCTCTCATGCCTTAGAGCTGTATACTTTATAAAACTTTAATAGCCATTAAACCTTTATAAAATATACAACTTCTCCTTTATATATAATACCAAAATTGTCCCATATTTATCAACAATAATTAAACTTAATTATTATCTTTTTTAGAATTTCAAGAAATTAAAAGAAATTTCTTAAAAAATTTCATTTTTAACTCATTTTTTGTTCTTATAATGACAATGTCAAATGATAAATAGAGGTAACAATTCCCTGGTTACCATACGTGTATTTATCTCCCGACAAGTATTACTAACCCCAAACCTACTACTTGTTTAAATACATGGTTCATTTGATATTAATACTAACACTCCCCTTACATGAAAAAAGGACTCCAGTTGGAGTCCTTTTTTCGTTGTATAAAGCTTTAATGAATCTCAAAATATAAGCGTATATAAATTCTATCTACTTTGTAATCCACGATAAACTAGTTCAAAAATAGTTTTCTGAGCTTCTAACCACTCATCGCTCTGAGACCACTTATATTGTTTATTAACAGCATATAGACCGTGTACTAAAAATACAAAAACAGATACCCCAACATCAAACGAAACGCCAAGAGATTCTGCCATAACGAGCCCTTGTCGATCTTTTTCACGTCCTATAATGCGTTGTAATACATATTCTGAAATTTGTTCATCTAAAAATAAAGGTAAATACTTTTTATGTCGTATAATACGCTGACATAATGGCAATCTATCAAAAATAGAATCGTATGCTTCTCTCAACGAAATAGAATTAGAAGCAGCTGATAAGGCTTTAGCTATAATTTGTAAATTATTATTATCTACCATTCCTGGGCGTGAATAGGAAATTGCATCATCCACTAAATCATCAACAATTTCCATGATATTGCTATAGTGTAAATAAAAAGTAGAACGAGTTATACCTGAAGCTTTACACAACAATGTTACTGTTACAGACTCAAAAGAATGGTTTGCTAAACAACTAAGCAAGCCTTCTTTCAGCAACATACGTGTCATTTCTTTTCGAGTTATCATATAACCTCCAATATAGACACTTTTATACAATGTGTCTATTAATAAACATAGTGTTAATTATTGTTGAGACTAGTATAACAAAACAAGGTATACTAGTTCTAGAGATTACAAATAATAATCTATTCAATTAAATCGACAATAATTTAATTAAGGAGATAACTATGACACAATATACTCACATTCGAAATGCCACAGGAAAATTAACAATAAAAAATACAACATTCCTAATTGATCCATTCTTAGCACCAAAAGATACTTATCCTGGCTTTGAAGGAACATTTAACTATCAACAAAGAATGCCTATGGTTGATTTACCTCTATCAATGGACAATCTATTAAGCAATGTAACTGCAGTGGTAGTCACACACACACATCTTGACCATTGGGATGATACGGCAATTAATGCTATTCCAAAATCACTTCCTATTTTTGTACAAAATACAGCGGACAAAGAACTTATTACTTCACAAGGCTTTAATGATGTACGCATCATTTTTGAAAGTCTAGAGTTTAATGGTATCACTTTAAGAAAAACAGGTGGCTCCCACGGCACTATAGAAATGTATGCAAATCCAGTTCTCGCACAATTAGCAGGCGATGCGATGGGCGTTATTTTTGAAGCAGCAGACGAACCAACTGTGTACCTTGTAGGCGATACAGTTTGGACAAGTGATGTAGAGAAGGCCCTCCTTCGCTTCGACCCTAACGTTATTATTATGAACACTGGATATGCTCAAATTTTAGGCTTTGAAGATAGTATTATTATGGGTACAAAAGATATTGGCCGCATGGTGGTACGCAAACCAGAGGCTAAAATTATTGCGGTTCACATGGATACAGTTAATCATACTGCAACAAGTCGTAAGGATGTGCGCAAATTTATCAAAGGCACCAACATTGAAAGCCATGTAGCAGTGCCTGAAGATGGTGAAACCATCACACTTTAATAGGTCTAAAACAATTAGTACATTATACTACGGCTAATACAAAACTAGTAAAAAATCTATCCACAAACAATAAAAAACACCCTCTTAATTCTAATAGTCATAATAACTATAAGATCTATAGAGGGTGTTTTTATACGTAACTACAAATTATAATCTATCAAAGGATAAACTATTTTACTTCAGCCCAACCTAAAGCAGCACGTTTAGCATCAATATCAGCTAAGATTTTTTCAGCTACTTTAGCAGGATCAGTATTTACATACATAACAGAACCTAAGATATCTTTAGTGTCTTCTTTAAGCCATTTTGTAACAGCATCAGAGCCTTGTGTAGGTGGCTCAACGCAGTGGTAAGAGTTGATCCCCATCAAGCGGAAGCCAAGGGATGCATCGATACCTTTTTCGTTGGACCATTCAGGGCTAGACATTGCAAATGGCATTTGTGGTAAGTTAAGACCTAATTCACCTGCAATACCAGCGAAAATACCGGAAGAACGGGCATTATCTACACATTCGCCAACATGCCATACTGGTGGTTGATCATCGCCCAAGAACTCTTGCAATGCAGGGCTACATTTCTTAATAGCATCTGTATTACAGTAACCAAGTTTCATTAATGGGAAGGATGCACAACCATTTGTTAAGATGATACAGCCATTTTTGATAAGTGTATCAACGATATCTACAGTTGCTTTTTCGTAGATAACGCGAGGGTTGGAACAACCTACTACGTTAACGATACCACGAACTTTACCAGATTTTAAAGCCTCTGCCAATGGTTTGAAGGAACCGTAATGTTTAACAGTGGATTCTGGAGAGAAACCAACTTCAGCAGTGATTTCGTATGGCGGAATGAATACAGGCATACCTTTACGCAATTCATGAGCTTCAAGAGCACGATCCAAGATTTTGCGAGCCAATTCTTTAGTTTCAGACAAGTTAGTATGATGGTGATCGTAACCAATGTGTTCCGCACCTGGTAAACGAGCTGCATCAGATGTAGTGATAACTTTTGTGTTGAAGCAACGTGCTACGTCCATGATAGCAGGGTAAACGTCTTGAACGTCAGCTACCCAGCAATCAAGAGCGCCTGTACCAAGTACAAGTTCCGCACCGATAGCATTACACAATGGAATAACGTTTTCATAACGGTACATGCTGGACAAGCCAGAGCAACAAATACCGTAGAATTGAATGCCTTTAGCACCGATAGCTTTTGCTTTTTCTAAGTACTCTTCAGAGGCACCAATTGTACAAATTTGGGATACTAATGTTGGCAAGTGACCATGAACAGCGATATTAACATAACCCTTTTTCAAGGCACCGATGTTAACTTTGGATGTACGGCGACCGCCTTGTCCGAACAATGCATCTGTAGCGATATCTGCCGCTACTACGCCTGTGAATGTGAAAGCAAGGCCACAACGCAAGAATTGTTTCATGTTGCTTTCCCAATCGCCATCTGTACCTACGCATGTACGATGGTATGCATCAAAGGCTTCATTGTACGCGGAAATAGGCAAGATATCAAGATTTTTCCAAACTTCACGGCGTTCAGCTGGAGCTAACGCTGTAATTGTTTTATATTCGCCAGGCAATGCACGGCTCAAATCTTCTAATAGAACATCTGCCAAGTCATTAGCAACTTCTTTTAAGGAACGACCTTCTTCAGGGATGTTGAAAGCTTTACATACAGTACGAATTTTTTCTTCCCCTAAAATTGGGATATCCAATTGATCGTTAGCAGCAGCTTTCAAAGAAATCAAGATTTCGCGAGCATGCGCACCATGTTGTGTTAAGCCACCAGCTGCTGCGCGTGTCATATTACGAGCTACAATAAGATCAGCATCAGCACCGCAGACACCACGAGGGCTCTTAGGTGTAATTTTACATGGACCCATGAAGCAAACACGACAACATACGCCAGCAATACCAAAAGTACATTGTGGTTGTTGTTTATCGAAACGGTCAAATACTGTATCGCAACCAATTTGCTCCATGCGAAGAATCATTTCACGAACAGCAGGATCTGGTGTTTGTTCAATTACATCTTGTTTTGTAGGCCATGTTTTACGATACTCAGCAACGGCTTTCATGTAATCGTTTACGCCATGTTCATGAGGTACCCCTGGTTCATGAGTGTGTGGCACCCATTTATCCGTTGGCAACGCTTTACCATGACTATGGTCATGATGGTGATCATGGTCGTGATCGTGATGGTGACCGCCACAATGGCAATGGTCATGGTCATGGTGATGATGGTCATGATCATGATGGTGATGATGTTCGCCATGGCTGTGGTCATGGGTGTTTTTGTTTTCCACATCTTTATTCATAATAAACCTCCTAGGGGCCTACGTAGGCCAGCTAACAATAATAAGAAAACATATTCTACTTTTATTTTATTTTTTAAATCCACCACACTTGTGGGTTTTAAATCCTATCTCCTAAATATGTTTTAACCTAATTTAAGTATATTTTTTGACAGGACATTTGTCAATTATTTTTTTGAGAATTTTTTGACTCATTTGCTTCAAAGAACATTGTAGTTACTATATTTATCAAATTCGATATTTTCAGTTTTCTTTCACAAAGCAAAAGAGGTTAATTCCTGTGAACTTAGGGAATTAACCTCTTTTATCTATAGAATACTATATTTATATATTGTTTTATATGAATTATTATTTGCAAACAGTACTTAATACTCTAACATTCCATCTGTATAATTTATAAGAATTGTTGCATAACTTGAGCCACTTCAGGCAAATGGAATCGCTTTGCTCTATCTGATCTCGCTACAAGAACTAATTGACGGAAACATAGTTTTGATGCTAAAGGATAGAATTTAACTTTATCATCATCGCCCTTACTATTTAATGTGCTTGGCAAGAATGTAATACCATAATCATCTTCTACCAAGGATCTACAAGTATCAAGATTCTCAGAACCAATAACCGCTTTAGGCACAAAGGATTCAGCCTGACATAGACGATTTACCAAGGTTCGCAACTTAAGGCCTTCTCTTATGAGAATAAAAGGGAAAGACCCAAATGGCGCTATCTCATGTATTCCATTCGGTGTCATGAGCGAGTCAGCAATAGCTATAGCTTTTTTATTCTCTACACTAACAGCTAATAAAATTTGCTCATCTAACACAGGATAACTTTCAAGAGCTTGCGAGTAAATTGGTGTTGGAAATAGACCTACATCAACCAATCCATCACAAATTTGTTGCTCCAAAAAATGGGACTCTCCTTCTACTACATGAAATTCCCAGGATGGCTCAATTTGTTGAAAGCTCTTCAATGTTTTTCCCAACATATGATGACCATAGAATTGAGATAATCCAATACGCACATGATAAGCCGCATCAGACCCTTGATTAATGATAGACTGCGTTAAAGCCTCTACCTTTCCTACTAAAGGCATACCCTCTTTAGCAATTTGTAAGGCTGCAGCGGTTGGTACAACCTTTGTCCGATCTCGAGCAAATAAAGGTACCCCTAATTCAGCCTCAATGCGACGAATACTTTGACTCAATGCGGGTTGAGAGATATATAGTTTTTTAGACGCCTTTGAAAATGATGCCATCTCAACGATGGTACTTATATATTTAATATCCTTTATATCCATAAAAACACCTTATAACAAAACATGATTGATTTATCATAAGTATATATTACCACAAAAGAAAGAGCCCTCCATAAAGAGGGCTCTTTCTTTAAAGTTTTAAATAATCTCAAGACAGAAATGCAACTGATTCAATATATTACATTAGAGTTTTTAATACATCCAATACTTCTTGTGGCAATTCGTTTTTATGACCAATAAGTTTTTCTACATAGTCATAGCGGAACTCAAACGCTTTGTGTAATTGGTGATGGTATTCACGCACTTGGAATGGTGGTTCAAAACCAGGAACCTCAACATAAGAGAGGTTTTCATATTTATAGAAAGGTTTGAAGTCTAATGTGCCTTCTACCAAACGTTCCAATAAATCAAGAGTTACCTCTTTAGGAATTTTGTCTTCCAAGAAGAAGCCTGTATTCATGATGTAACATTGTACGCCACATTCAGAGAACAATTTTTTATAGCTTTCATAGTCACGAACCAATGGATATGTACGGAATGGATTTGCATATGGTTCGATAACAAGTGCATTTGGATCAACGTGAGCATCCAGCTTTTCAGCAGTAGAACGACGTGTTGCAAGTGTTGCGCCCATTGTAGATGCCAAAACAGGATCATTAATTTTAAGGATCGGTGGCAAAGTTTTATCTTTCATAAGCCATACAATGGCATTAACTGGTTGATCTACGTAGTTTACACGATTATCTGTCCAGAATTGAGATTTAATAGCGCGACCATTATTATTACGCACATCTTCTGCCAACACAACCTTACGGCCATCCTCATCCATAGTTACGCCAACATTTTGTAGCGTCAACAAGAATTCATTAGCAGGATGTTCCACAGGATAGTCTTGCATTTTGTCGAAATATGTAGGTTCAAGGGCAATAGAACTCAAGTCATTAGTATTGATGATATACGCATCGTCATGCAAGATAGAAATATCATAACGGCCATCATGCTTTTCATGAGTTAATGTAGATTTACCAGAACCGGACAAGCCAAATACACCGATTGTGTAGCTTTTACCATTGTCAAGATTGTAACGTTTCATACCGCCGTGGCATGCTACATAGTCGAAACGGTTCGCCAAAGACCACGCCAATGTAAGGGTACCTTTTTTATGCTCACCGAAGTAGCGCATACCAAGAATCATAGCGCAGTTATGAGCTGGGTCAAAAATAGCAAGCCCACCTGGATGACCTGGCACCACATAGTCAGGATCAGAATAGATATAAATATCGCCTTCAGGAATTTCTACACTATCATTGTAGAATTCTTTTACTGCTGCATCAAAGAACTTGAAGTTCATGATCCAAGAATACAAGATAGATGCATGGTCTTTCGGAATCATCAAATGCGCACGAGCAGTAAATTTTTTATCAAGACCTACGATAGTATCAGCAGAAATCCATTCTTTACCACGGCTATCATACACTGCATCACGTGCAATATTAGCAAGTTCCACTTCGTCAATGCCTTCATCGCCAATAATGCGACGAGCTTTTGCATAACGGCCTGTAGTTTTACCATCGTTTGTAACAAGTACCTTTGCATCAGCTGGCAAACCTTGCTCGCATGGTTTATATACAGGCATATCGAGGACGATAACACCAGGTTCTTCAGTGGCCAATTGGTACGCTTGTGCCACAGATGTAATAGGCGTTACATTGTTTCCATAAAATGCAGTTTCAATAGTACTGCGCATCTTAGAAAATAATGGGTTTGTTTTAATTTCACTTTGCTTCCAAACGCGTCTTGTCGACATAGTATCCAGATCCTCACCTTTAATATATACGTAATTTCTCTTGTAAAAGTAGTTTAAGATAAGAAAATACTGCCTCGGCAAATACTTTCATTATGTTTTATTGTACCCTTTTCAGACAAATTTGTATACACAAAATAGATGAATTATAAGAAATTAATGCATGCTTATCTCAAATTAGTGCAACATAATTATTTTTTAGCTTTATTAATAAAGCCATCTATTTTACCAATCAAATCATCTACATCAAAATCACCACGCTCTGCGATCATCTTTATAGTAGCCACCTTAGCCATAACCTTTACCATCGGAGTTTTCAATTTCTCAAACTTAGGGTTCAAAGAAATTAAATAATCTACCACTTCAGGACTTTGTTTGATTAAGTTAGATAGCGTAGTCTTCGCATCAATATGGAATCTCCCATCTGCATCGGTAGTAAGTGGTTCTTCATCAACCTCTTCTGCCGCCTCTTGAGCTAGGGATTTATCATTACTATTATTATCTGTATTTCCTACAAAATCAGTCTTATCCCAAGTCAACAATGTGCGAGAGCCTTCAAGTTCACGAATATGAGTGCAATCTTGCATCATTTCTAAGACACCGCGGAATTTACCATTTTCATCACGTACTGCTGTATAGATAACATAGATAAACAATCCCGGTTTATTGATCCAGAATTCAGCTTGGTTTTGCTCACCAGAACGGAACTTCTCTACGATTTCTTCTACAACATGAACAGACTTAGCAGGATGACAATTCTTCACTTCACGACCAATAACATTGGCACTGCGAGGGAATATACGATGTGGCGTATCACTGTAAAACTTAACGAGTTCATTTTCATCAACATAAGACAAATCTACTGGAAGATGACGGAACAGCAAATTGATTTGCTCTAAGGTCAATTTGCCTGTCGCCACATCGAGGACTGTATCCTTGCCAACTTGTGCTCCACCTACAGGGCCTACATACTTAGATAATAAGCCTGCCAAATCATTTAGAAACTCATTAGATACTGCACTATTTTGACCAGCAGCATTTCCATTTAATGAGGCTGCGGAATCGTTAATACCTGGCACGACATATAAACCTGGTGCGTTAATAATAGCATAACCGATTTCATGGTCATTTTTACTCATGCGCACAAACTCTTCATCGCTTAATAATTTAAAGGATGTTGGCAATAAAACCTCTAACTCCTTAGAGTTCAAATCACGTAACTTCTCTAATGTTTCTGGTACAGACGCTAAGAACTCTTCGTATTTATCTTCACGAAGCAAAGCATAAGATGCAGAGATAGCATCACGCACGCCATCGTCAAAGGTCCACATAATCCGCGTTGGACGATCAAACCCATGATTTTCTAACATTGGATATAATTGATTTTGCTTACGAGATAGATGGATACGCCATTCTGCTAAGGAATCAAAAATACCAAGCCAAGGGTTTTTAATAAACTTATCTTGTTTTAACAATTCATCCGCTTCAAGAGCTACCTTTTCAACAGCATTAATTTCTTCTAAATAAGCCCACAATGGATGATTCTCTGGGTACTCATTTTCGGCACGCACTAATACACCGTCAAATAAATTCAACAAATCATCCATCTTGTCTAATATTTCTTCATCCTTATAGACACCTTTCAAACTTTGCTCTGCATAAGCAAATTCGTCCGGCGTACAAGTGCCTAACTTTTCTTTTAAAATACGGTTACCCTCTTCCAAGGATATTTTACCATCTAAATAATCCTCTTTAATAGATACAATAATTCTGTACCGTTCGTTATTAATGTCTAGCTTTTGCTGTAATGGATTCATATGCTTATACCTCCATGGGTCAAAGACTGTTAGTATATACAATATCTTATTACTATATTAAATATACATTTATTATACTCATTTTGAAAGTAATTTTCAGTTGCTGTAGATACATTTCCCAAGATAATTGAGCCACAAAATACTTTCACCCCATATAATTAAACCCTTAAGTACTTTCACCAGCACATAAAAAGGCACCCATACAATGTATGAGTGCCTTCTATTAATTTTTAAAATCAATATATTCAGTTTTAGAAGATGCTACTGGATTACCATCGGAATCTGTAGCAGGGGTAAAACGCCATGTAGAAATTTTTTCGACAAGAGCTTCATCAAGGGCAGTAACACCACTAGATTTTACAACCTCTATATCCCCTACAGAACCATCTTCATTAATGGTAAAACGCACATCTGCACTATGAATCGAATCGCCATAACCAGCAATATTAATTTGATCTACAGATGGAGTAGATATGGCTACAGGCAATTGGAACGGAGCCGCCAACACAGAGGCTACCATACTAGTTACAAACAATGCGCATAACACAGTACAACGCAACACTTTTTTCATCACAATCTCCTTATTTAGCTGTTACAGCATGTTTAGGTAGAGTAATTGTCATTCCAATAATAGATTCATGAGCCTTTTGGTCCATACCAATAGCAGGTGTAAACTTCCATTGTAAAATGGCTTTTTTCACCGCTTCATCAACTGGAGCATAACCAGAAGAACGTTCTACGAATACATTTTTAACATTTCCTTTTTTATCAATCAAAAAGCGTACGCGCATAGTAGGTGCTACGGTAGCTGTTTGAGGAACCTCAGGTAACTCAGGTTTCACAATTTCCACTTCTCGCGGAGATTCTAAGAACTTAGCTGCATCAGCTGTATAATTACCTAATACGCCAAAAGATGCAACAAGTAAAGCCGCCGCAGTGAATCTGAATAATTTATTCATAATAAGCCTCCTAAAATAATTATTTTGAGTCTATGAATAATATCATACTAAATAAAGATGAATATTTAAAGAACATTTTCTTATTGATAAAATTTCTCATTTATGATATATTGAACTCAAGATAACTGTTCGGACTTACATATCAGGTTGATATGACAAAAAATTACACAAAGGAGGTTCATCATGAGACGTAGAAAGCGTATTCAAATGAAGGTCATGATGGTACTTGGTCTCGTTGCCCTCGTTGGGCCAAACCATCTACAAGCTCTTATTCACTAAATGATCATGACCCAAGCAGACGAACGTATAACTGCCACTAGCCGCTACGTTAGTAGCGGCTATTTTTCTGTTTAAACTCAGAGAAATATTCCTTTTCAAATTAATTCATTATTAGAGCAAAATATTTCCCTCACACAAGATTATTAAAGTTTTTAAAATTAGTATCTATAAAAAGGAGGTTTATTATGAAATTCAATCGAATCTTACTAATCGTCGTATCATTAGCACTTATGTTGTTCGCATTAGCAGGCTGTGGAAAAGATGCAGCCCAAGACAGCCAGAAAAAATTAAATGTTGTAGCTACTACTACAATGTTAACAGATTTAGTAAAAGAAATTGGCGGTGATCATGTGTCTGTACAAGGACTCATGGGCCCTGGCGTAGACCCTCACCTCTATCAAGCAAGCGCTGGCGATGTAACAACTATGTCTAAGGCAGATGTTGTGGTGTACAACGGCATTCACTTAGAAGGTAAAATGGGTTCCATTTTTGACAATTTAACAAAACAAAATAAAGCTACTATCCGCGTATCTGACGCCATTGATCCAGCTACTCTACTCGACTTTGACGAAGAAGATGGCGTGAAAACTAAAGATCCTCATATTTGGTTTGATGTAGCTAACTGGAAACTTGCTGCCAAAGCGGTTTATGAAGGTCTTGCGAAAGCAGATCCCGCTCACAAAGAGGATTTCAAAAAACGCTATGATGCATACCTCACTAAATTAGATGAAACAGATGCATACATCAAAACTCAAGCAGAATCTATTCCTAAAGAATCTCGCGTTCTCGTAACAGCACACGATGCCTTCCAATACTTTGCTCGCGCTTATGGTTTTGAAGTAAAAGGTTTGCAAGGTGTAAGTACTGCTACAGAAGCAGGCACACAAGATGTGAATGAACTTGTTCAATTCATCGTAGATCACAAAATTAAAGCGATCTTCGTAGAATCTTCTGTACCGCACAAAACAATTGAAGCCGTTCAAGAAGCAGCTAAGGCTAAAGGCTGGAACGTTGCTATCGGTGGTGAATTATACTCCGACTCCCTCGGTTCTGAAGGCACTGAAGGCGGCACATATATCGGTATGGTAAAAGCCAATATCGATACCATCGCTAAAGCACTTAAATAACAAATAACGTTTCAAAACAAGGACGACATACAGTGTACGCCCTATATAAGTACAAGTACTACTAACAATACAGTGATAGTAGCACTATTGATAAAAGGAGGTCTCTATGGAATGGGCCGTTGAAGTTGAAGATATGACCGTAGCTTATACGACAAAACCCGTACTATGGGACGTAGATATGAAGGTACCTATCGGTTCCTTAGCGGCTATCGTCGGCCCTAATGGAGCCGGTAAATCTACATTATTAAAGGCCATGTTAGGCCTATTAACAGTTATCTCAGGTAGTGTTAAGTTTTATATCGACCACCACCTTGCAATGGACAAAAAGGATTACAAGAAAATCGCCTATGTCCCTCAAAGTGGTAGCGTAGACTGGGACTTTCCTACTACCGTATTAGACGTTGTACTTATGGGCCGCTATGGTCATCTAGGTTGGTTCAAACGACCAAGTAAAAAGGATAAGGAGCTCGCCCTCTCCATGATTGAAAAAATGGGCATGAGTGACTATGTGAATAGGCAAATTCGTCAGCTTTCAGGGGGCCAACAACAGCGTGTATTCCTCGCGAGAGCCCTCGTACAAGAGGCAGATATTTACCTCATGGACGAGCCATTTAAGGGCGTCGATAAAACGACAGAGCATGCCATTATCTCCCTTTTACAAGAAATGAAAGCACGCGGCAAAACGGTCATCGTCGTACACCACGATTTAAATACGGTACCTCAATATTTTGACTGGGTAACGATGGTGAACAAACAGACTGTTGCCTATGGTCCTGTAGCAGATACGTTTACAGAGGAAGCCATCGAGCGCACCTACGGCAAGGGGAGGATTGTATGACCATACTCCAATCCTACACGACGCAGATGGTACTGCTCGGCACGGCACTCTTAGGCCTCGCCAGTGGTATTGCAGGGACCTTCGCAGTACTGCGCAAAGAAAGCCTTATCGGTGACGGTCTCTCCCATGCAGCACTACCGGGTGTAGTTATCGCCTTCTTGCTGACAGGCATTAAGGATATCGAGGTGCTCATTATAGGTGCCGCCCTGTCCTCTATCACTGCGGCGTGGCTCATTACCATCACCGTAGAAAACAGTAAAATCAAATTCGATGGCGCTCTGGCTACTATACTATCTGCCTTCTTTGGTCTTGGTATGGTTCTACTCACCTACCTGCAAAGTCTAAACAATGCAGGTCAGGCGGGACTTTCAAAATTTATATTTGGACAGGCCGCCACCATATTAGCCCGCGATGTGTACATTACATCGGCAGCAGCGCTCATCATTATCGTTTTAACAGCCTTATTTTGGAAGGAGCTAAAGCTCATTTCCTTTGACGTAGAATACGCTAAAACATTGCAAATTCCCGTCACCTTTACACTCATTTTATATCGTTCACTATTGATCATGACCATCATCATCGGCATTCAATCAGTAGGTGCTATCTTAATCAGTTCCCTACTCATTGCACCGGCCGTAGGGGCCCGTCAATGGACGAACAAGCTAGGTACCATGTGTATACTAGCAGGATGTTTCGGCATGGTATCTGCTATTGGCGGTACCATTTGGAGTACAACAGTACAAAAACTGCCTACAGGTCCTGCGATCATCGTCATTCTGTCGGTTATCGTACTGTTGAGCCTCATATTTGCACCTAATAGAGGCATCTTGTGGCAATATCGTAAAAACAAACAATCAAAACAAGCTTTATTATCAGAAACTGCCAAAATAAGTCCCGCCGATTTACAACAAAAGATATATAGAGCAGAGGGTGGACAGCCTCGCATAGGAGGTGCACCATGACAGTACATACAGAGATTTTACTCATCGCCATCGCAGTATCCATCGCGTGCGCTATTCCTGGTGTATTCCTTGTGCTGCGCCGCATGTCCATGATGGCCGACGCCATTACGCACACCGTATTCCTCGGCATCGTGCTCGCCTTCTTTGTGACGGAAGACTTAAACTCTCCCTTACTTCTAGTAGGGTCAACACTAGTCGGCGTAGGAACAGTGTGGCTTACAGAGATGATTCATAACACAGGCCTCGTCAACGAAGACGCGTCCATTGGTATCATCTTCCCGCTCCTCTTCTCCATTGCCATCATTCTCGTCAGTCTCTACAGCGGTAACGCACACCTTGACGTAGATACCGCACTTCTAGGGGAAATCGCGTTCGCCCCATTCGACAGATGGATGGTAAACGGTACCGACTTAGGTCCTGTATCACTATGGATATCCCTAGGGGTAGCGGTAATCAACCTCGTATTAGTTATGCTCTTCTACAAGGAATTGCAGCTATCTACCTTCGATCCACTATTAGCAGGGCTCTTCGGCTTCATGCCCGCCCTCATCCACTACGTGCTGATGACCATGGTATCCCTTACCGTGGTGGCTTCATTCCAAGCAGTAGGCGCCATCCTCGTTATCGGCCTCATGATCGGACCTGCGGTTATCGCTTATTTATGGACGGACTCTGTGAAAGCCATGCTCACTAGCAGTATCATCATCGGCATTATCTGTGCTGTCATCGGTACAGAAGTCGCTTTCACCCTAGACGTATCCATTGCAGGTGCTATCGCAACAACGATCGGTCTAGCATTATTAATTGCCGTTATTTGCACGCCAAAGACAGGCTATATCGCAACCTATCTTCGCCAACGCCACTTGCGTCGTCACTATCGAGAAACGATGATGCTCTGCCACATCTATACCCATATGAATACACCTGTGGCGGCCATTGAAAATGGTATTGGCACTATTCACGAACACTTGAACTGGAAGCCAGACTATACACACCAAACCGCATCACACCTTAAGAAACAAGGCTTGTTGTACGTAACAAATGGGTACTATATGCTGACCGATAAAGGCGTGGCGCAGGTAAAGGAAATCATTTAATTAACCATATGGATTTTGGTATACACAATAATAGGCAAATCTGTATAGTCTAATTACATTAATGGTAGAAACTTAATATGTTTCCCAATCATTTAGTTAATGTTAATCACACTCCTTCAAAAATACATATTTTCCCAACAAAAGAAGCTGAAATCAATGCACTGCAAAGATTTCAGCTTCTTTTTTATGGAACTATTATATTCAGTTCTATTGTAAAACCATAAATAGTTAATCCCTACTCATTGCTAAGTACCTAAAATACAATCCGCATCTGATACCATTTGGCACCGCCGTGATCAGACTCTGATTCGCCTTCATTTAGAAAACCAAACTTGGCATAATAATGAATCTTTTCATCCTTACATGTCAAAATTACACCTTTTCTCTTTTCTTCTCTAGCAAGCTTTATGAAAGCCTCGATTAACTGACCACCTACACCACGGTTGCGGTATTCTGGCATTGTATTTAGACCAAATATCATCTGCCATGAACCATGGGGATTATGCAACGAAGCATCGGCGAACATCTCATCCGTCAAGACTTCATCATCCGTTACAAAACCATCGATAAAACCAATAGGTGTATCGCCGTTAAAGGCAATTAAAAACTGACCTGCATAATGGTCTAGTCGCTCCTTAAAAGCCTCACGAGGCGCCGCTTCAGCAGGAGGAAAACAAGTTGCTTCAATATGTGTCACTAAATCTAAATCAGAGGTTGTCGCTTTTCGTATTAATATATCCATATCCTTCTCCATCGTATCTACATATCTGTTTTAGTATATACCGTTTACATAACAAAGGCTACACGTAACTCTATGTACGTGTAGCCTTTTATTAACAATTTGATCAGTTAATTGCTATGCAGATTATCCGACCACTTATCTTTTTGTATATTTAGGTACGTTCCGATACTGCATCGGCAATGAATCTTCTTTAATTTTAAATCCATGCTTCTCATAAAATGGTGCATTCTTGCTGTCACCAATCATAACATTAATGTACAAGTAAGACTTGTAAACCTCTTTCACCATTTCTAACAAATGACCAGCAATACCTCGGCCATGATACTCAGGATGAACCAGCACATAATTGATGAAGCACACCAGCTCGCTATCATCCATGACACGAATAAGACCAACTAAACGGTCACCATCCCACGCAGAAATCACACGAGAAGAATTCATGAGCGCCTTGTGTAATCGATCAGGATATTTACCTACTACCCAACGAACAGATAGAAACAAATCTGCAGCTTGTTGAGGCGTAAAATTTCGTTCTTCTGTATACGTAATCGCCATAAAAGCTCCTCCAAATAATTACTTTAACTTTCGCATCTCACGAATAAACGCCTCTGCCTCTTGCAGGTTCTTAGGAAACTCAAAATAAATACATTGCTCATGTCCACAATAAGGATTACGGAAATCATAACCACTCAACAACAAATACTCGATAATCTTCCATTCTTTATCATTAGATTTTTTAGGAGCCTTGAACTTCTCGTTTACAAAGTACATTTTTCCTTTACATGTGGGACAGGTTTTATTTGTATTAAACAACTCGTAGTTTGTGCCCTCCGACAAGGAGATCCTGCAGTTGATACATACATTTTTATAACCCATAGTTATTTACTCCCATACGGTTTATGTTGAAAGATTTCTTTTACAATCCCTTCACCAACAATATTGCCACTTTCCATAATAAGGAACTCTGTACCTGCTTGCAGGGCCGAATAATCTATATCTTCATTTACTGGCAGTGCATTGGCACGTATTGATTTATCAAAGGTAACATCTTCACTATCAATAAAGTTTACCCCTAACAGCTGATCAGAGCCCTTTATAACAAGATGAGGACAATACTTTCCATTATTCAAATTCGGTGGAGTTCTCCTCTTCTTGCTGAAGAAAGTAACTGTACAGCAAATAGTAAAATCTAAATCGCTCATCTTAGGCCTCATCAACTACATATACCATATCACCTTTAAAGTATATGTTCATTATACAGTGTACGGGATTCCCTTCGGTCCATAACCACCCTTGGAATACTGCTCGGCCCCAGTTATAAGTCTCTGTAATGACCTCGAACTCACTTTCACTATAATCCTGCTGATACTGAGGTAACTCAATTCTTTTACCTGTGAAAGTATCTAATATTGTACTATTAAAGACAAGAATTTCTAGATCATCTATATCGCACGTCTCAAACACAACTTGAGCCTTATGAGTTTGTTCAACACCATTCTCATAAGAAAAAATATAGTCAAATGTAAAGATTAAACTATCGTCTACGTATTCTATTTTTTGGACCCTTGCATCATGGAGAGAATATTGGGGATACTCGCCAAAAGATTTTGTCGTTTTCATAGGACCTCTATTTTCAAACAACTGTTTAACCAAAATCTATAACTTAAAATCAGTATACCAATTTTTTTGTATAACATAAAAGAGGGCTGTAACAAAACAGCCCTCAATCATTAATATTTAAATACCTAAAGTAAAAACCTCTTTATAAAATGCTATCATGTTTTTTGCATATTTCGCGCCCCTAGGAATGCCCAATCTTTTATAATAGTCAGCTACTATCTCTTGATGATTCTTCAAGAGATCGAACTCAATTATATACAAAGCAATACTCGTTTTAGAATATTTTCCTATTTTAATTGTAGTTGAAATATCCTCCTCAGATATTTCCTCTCCTTTTGGAAATTCTCCATCAGGATACTCCTCAATAGTATCGTCGCTATATTGCAAAAACTTTTTAGACCAAAGGATAATATCTTTTCGATACTCTTCTATCATTTGCTCGTAAAACTGCACCATCTCTTTTTCTGAAAGCACCTTACAATTAAAGCCTTCTAGTAAGAATTGTCTCTGTCTTAATCGATTTTTTAGCTCTTCTACTTCAATACTTTGTACGTCTTGATTAAAGTTGTCGACACCTAGTTCTTTTATAATATCTAAATATATGTCACTATCTAAAAGTTCTTTTATGGTTTCCATACCCTTATTTCCTTAAAGATATCTACTAGTAACAACAAAATAGAAAAAATAAATTAGAACAACTACTACTTTCACAAAAGGCCTCTCACCATAACGATGAAAGGCCTTTGTACATGTAGTCTTTAAATACCATGTTTTCTATTTCTTATTCCCACTCAATTGTTGCAGGTGGTTTAGATGTAATATCGTACACGATACGGTTGATGTGTTGTACTTCGTTTACGATACGACGGGAGATTGTGTCCAATACGTCGTAAGGGATGCGTGCCCAGTCAGCAGTCATGAAGTCTGTTGTTGTTACGCCACGCAATGCCAATGTGTAGTCGTATGTACGGAAGTCGCCCATAACGCCTACAGTACGTGTAGATGTTAATACTGCAAAGTATTGGTTGATGCTACGATCAAGGCCAGCTTTTGCAATTTCGTCACGGAAGATGTAGTCCGCATCACGCAAGATGTCGAGTTTCTCTTTAGTGATTTCGCCCATTACGCGGATAGCAAGACCAGGACCTGGGAATGGTTGACGCCATACGAGGTAATCAGCCAAACCTAATTCAGAACCAAGTTCACGCACTTCGTCTTTGAAAAGATTGCGCAATGGTTCGATAAGGCCTTTGAAGTCTACAACTGCAGGCAAGCCGCCTACGTTGTGGTGAGATTTAATAACTTCTGCTTCACCAGTACCGGACTCAATAACATCAGGGTAGATTGTACCTTGCGCCAAGAAGTCAACGGAGCCGATTTTACGACCTTCGTCTTCAAATACGCGGATAAATTCTTCGCCAATAGCTTTACGTTTAGCTTCTGGATCTTCAAGACCAGCCAATTTATCTAAGAAACGTTTTTCAGCATCTACGCGGATGAAATGCATGCCGGAATCTTTGAAAGCTGCTTCAACTTCGTCGCCTTCGTTTTTACGCATTAAACCATGGTCAACGAAGATACAAGTCAATTGGTCACCAACAGCTTTAGAAATAAGAGCTGCCGCAACGGAGCTGTCTACACCGCCAGACAATGCCAACAATACTTTGCCATCGCCTACAGTGTTACGGATTTCTTCAATAGCAGTTTTTGCATAGTTTGCCATTGTCCATGTGCCTGTGAAGCCACATACTTCATACAAGAAGTTGTGAAGCATTTCTTTACCATGTTCAGTGTGCAATACTTCTGCATGGTATTGCATAGCATATAATTTACGCTCTTTGTTTTGCATGGATGCAACAGGGCAGTCTTTTGTATGTGCAACGATTTCAAAACCTTCAGGTACCTTTGCTACATAGTCAACGTGAGACATCCAAACAACTTGGTCTTCATCCAAGCCTTTGAACAACGGGGATGTGGTATCCACTTTAGTAGGGGTTTTACCAAATTCACGGTTGTCTGCAGATTTAACTTCGCCACCCAATGTGTGTGCCATAAACTGCATACCATAGCACATGCCAAGAACTGGAATACCAAGTTCAAAAATCTCTTTTTCAATTTTAGGAGAATTTTCTTCATACACGCTGTTAGGACCGCCTGTGAAGATGATACCTTGCGGCTTTAATTCTTTAATTTTTTCCAGCGCTTTGTTGTATGGATATACTTCGCAGTATACGTGATTTTCACGAACACGGCGCGCGATCAATTGATTATATTGACCACCAAAGTCAACAACAATAACAAATTCCTTGTTTTCCATGCCTTCCTCCATATGCATCTATTTGTGAAAGTATATTCACTATTTTTTAATACCCTTACATTTCTGTACTGGCGGTGCGTTTTCTCGAGCAAAACGCTAAATTTCATTACATTTCATTATACCATACGAAGTATACGGACTCCATATATTCCGTATGAAATTTATGATTAATATTCTAATGTTCGGATTTTAGTTTTACTCTATACAAAACTCAATACAATGAAATGCCCTGTAAGAGACTCTAACCTTTCAAGAGACTATTCTTTATCAGGCTCACGTTTAGACATCTTTACAGCTCCTACAGGACAGATGGAGTAACAATCGCCACATCCGATACAACCTTTACCTATATTAAACCGAGTCTCCCCTTGGGTAATGCATTGAACAGGACAATCTACCGCACATGCACCGCACTTAACACAAGTATCATCTATATTAAACTTTAGATTTCCCATTCTACATCACCTCCTATGGGTTTAATAAAACTAACTTAGCATCCGTTCTAATATCAGCTGAAACCATATATTCCCTTTAATCGCCTTTCAATCAATCCTATAACTATAAAACTGACTAGATGACTAACGGACAAACGAAAATATATAGTTTTTTCAGATACTACCAGTTAAAAGTATTTATTTTTAACTGGTAGTATCTCAGATTTGCACATATCGAGCACAATCCAAATTAGAAAGATTTACTTTTAACTGGTAGTATCTCTAATTTGAGATATGATTACTGTTTTTTTAGTAATTCATTGTTATACGCAATAGCTGAATAGATTGCTTTGGCCACGCCATGATGGTTATTATCCGTCGTCACATAACGCGCTGCCTCTTTAATATTTGGCTTCCCATTGCCCATAGCTACGCTAGCACCTGTAAAACGCAGCATGGATAGGTCGTTTTCACTATCCCCTAAGGTCATGACTTCATCGGGACTAAATTTCCAGTGATTTGCCAGTGCTTCTACAGCGGTCCCCTTTGTGGTATGTGGTAGTACGAATTCGAGATTACCTTCACTAGAGAGCAGTACATCATAAAAGCGTTCACGACCTGTACCATCATGAGACATACCTTGATATTCATCACGCAAATCTTGTAAGATTCTTTGGCGCATAGGCTCATCGCCGTAGAATATTTGAATTTTTTCAGGACCTTCGTCCAAAGATTCCATATGAGCTAGTAGGTCACATACCATAGTACGCGTTGCTAAGATAAATGGGCGAATATTAGGTCTAAAGAAGAAATTAGACTGCTCGACTTCACATTCAGATAAGTTATCATTTGCTGCTTCATCACCTTCAGCTAAGGCATAGTGATCATGGGTTTCACCAGGTAGATGTCCCTCAGGTACATCAAGTTGAGGATGATTCATTAAGCTAGGTAGATGATTATCCATGAGTCCAACCGAACCTTTTGTATCAGTCGATTTACGATCACTAGCACATGCGCTTAATCGTTCAGGCGTAATGCATCTGGACGGTGGATACATACCAAAGATTTTATCTTTCACATAGGCCTCTACATAAACGCCATAGGTTAAGAGTTTACGCAATAAATATAAGGCCTGTTCTTTATCAAATGTTACATGGAATAAAGTGCGTTTTTCATCTTTATCCATTACATAGGCACCATTGGTACACATAAAATAGCGTAAGCATGGCAACTTCTCGATGACATCGTTCATTTCATTCCAAGCACGACCAGAAGCGATGGCTACACGAATGCCACTTTCACGAGCGGCACGAATCGCCTCGATAGCCTCATTAGGAATTGCTTTCGCATCATTAACCAAGGTACCATCTACATCAGATGCAATGAATCGAATGGGTTTATCGCCGGTGAGACCTATATAATTTTTAATTTGTAAGGTTTCAGTTGAGGACATGATGTCTCCTTTAATACGGTATATAAATGGATAGATATTATTTTCAATCAGTAGTACAGTAATAGTTACAAATATATCTGTTAAAAGAATACACAGATAGTATGTAAGACATAGATAGTATATAAGGCATAGATAGGAAGTGAAATCATATGCGTATCATAATTGATCGAGATGCAGTTTGTGCAGGCGATGATATGAATCATCATCGGGAGGAATTTGTCGTTCCAGATGATATCACTATCGCTGGTTTATTTGAATTTCTTGAGTTTAAGTACATTCCAGTCATCGCTGGAAATAACGTGGTCTGGGCGCTCTATTATCACGACCGTGAGTTAGGAGCCTATTTCACCAAGATTCATAGCTTCATAAATGGAAATGTCTCATTATCATCCATCATTAATAAATCTGAAAAAGACCACGAATTCTATCTACACTATTATAGCCATCCTGATAGATATAGAAAGCACTTTATTTAGATGCATTAAATTCAGCTACAATCTCTTCTAATACTGCTGGGTCTTCTACCAAGCTTAATAATGTACGACCAATAATATTGGCACCATCAAGGATTGTTTGTTCAATGGTTGGTTCTAGCATAGCGGCTGCGAATTCTTTAGAGTGACAAACCTTATCTTCTCCAGCAAGTCGTAATTTAGGATGGAACGCCGCACATTGATAGCTGACGTTACCGATGTCTGAGCTGCCCCCAATATCTGCTGGGCCTGGCTTGAAATCAATACCCATATCAGACATTACGTTTTCAATGAGAACGGTGCCTCTATGGTTTTGGTTCATATCATCATAAGGATTACCGTAGAACTCTACATCTACTGTTGTATCTGTACAGAGGGCCGCCCCTTCAAAGATGTTCTTAATTTGTTCAGATAGGCCATTCAAATAGTCCCGTTCTGTATGACGTACGGTTACTTCTAACTCGCCAAACTCAGGGATAACATTAGATGCAGTACCACCGGCAAGGATCCATGTGCCGATGCGCGTTTCAGGTCGCACTTGTTGGCGCATCATATCCATCGCGTGAATAGCAAGTTGTACGCCGTTTACCGCATTAATGCCATTCCAAGGCTCACCTGCTGCATGGGCTGGTTTACCATGATAGCGTGCACGGAAACAGTCTAGTGCCAAGAATTGTGAATTAGGTCGTGTTTCTTCACCATCGAGGTGAACCATGATAGCAAAATCATAATCTTTAAACACGCCTGCATTACACATATCCACCTTACAACCTGTAGCTTCTTCATCTGGTGTACCGATAATATCAATGTCCATATTGAAAGCAACGCCGTCTTGTTGCATTTTGCGGAGCGTTAATGCGGCGAGTACACTCATGGAACCGCTGGCAGAGTGACCGCATGCATGACCTACTTCAGGCAATGCATCATATTCACAGAGGATAGCCAAACGGCCTTTAGGGTTATCTACTTTTACAGGAGATGCCTTAAATGCTGTTGGTAGATTACAAAATTCATAAGTTACATCCATACCATATTTTTCGAGAACAGCACCAATCGTTTTTACGGTCTCAAATTCATGACTAGAGAGCTCTGGATTCTTAGCTAATGTATAGTTAATAGCAAACGCATCAGGTGCAAAGCTTTTACAAAGATCAGAAAATATATTTGTAAGGGACATATTGCCTCCATAAATTTACGTTTAAATTGATATAAGAACAGACAAAGCTAGGTTAAATATAAAATCATTTACTCTTAATTATACAATGTTATTGCCTATTATTGTAAAATTCCGTACAATATAAACAGAATTTGATAAATCATGTATATGGATGTTTGAGGAGGTTTCTATGTTTAAGTTCAAAAAGTTGACAGCCATCGCCCTCGTAGCGGTAGCAGCAATGGGTTTATTGGCTGGTTGTGGCAATGACAAACCAAAAATGACACAACAAGAAGGTGTATTGCGTGTAGGTTCTGAAACTACATTCCCACCATTCGAATTTACTGAAGGCGACAAATACGTTGGTTTCGACGTTGATTTGTCCGAAGCAATTGCTAAAAAATTAGGTTTAAAAATGGAATTCAAATCCATGGGCTTCGATGCTTTGATTCCAGCAGTTCAATCTGGCGATATCGACATGATCGCAGCAGGTATCAATGCTACACCTGAACGTGAAAAAGCATTGGACTTCTCCGATGTATACTTCGACCAAGGTGGTTTCATCACAGTTGTTCGTAAAGACAACACAACAATCCATAACATGGATGAATTAGCAGGTCATACTGTAGGTGCTCAAATCGGTACTATCCCTGTTGAAATGGCCCAAAAAATCCCTAATACAACAGTAAAACAAATTGATTCCAATGCTAATATCTTCATGGAATTGAAAGCTGGTACAATCGACGGTGCTATCATCGATAACGCAGTGGCTATGTACTACCTTAAACAAGGTGCTGACAAAGACCTTAAACTCGTAGGCGAACCTACTAAAGCTGAAGGTACAGTTCTTGGCATGAAAAAAGGCAACAAAGCTTTACAAGAAGCTGTTAATAAAGCTCTTAAAGAACTTAAAGAAGACGGCACTTACCAAAAAATCTACGACAAATGGTTCGGCGATTACAACAAAAAATAATATCTATCTCTATGAACTAGGATAAATATGACCCCTCTGAAAGACTTCAGAGGGGTTTTTTCCTCTTTTGCGGTCTCTTACGTTCGTTATATAATAAATATGTATTCTATAGTAAATGTAATTAATATAAAGGAGGCCTTATGGCACAGTACTTTACGGAACGCCTAGAAAAGGTCTTCCACATGATTTTCACATCATATAATCAAGAGATGGCTCAAGAAGGCTTACGCCAATTAGAGCTCATCGTAAACAATCAGCAAAGCCCTGAGCAAACGAAGCATCAAGCCTTGCGCAACGATATGACTACCTCTCTGGAAAACGAAATTGACACTAAAGAGGACGCATTAAAAATAGCAAACAATCCAGAGTCTCGAGAGATAGCTGATGCATATGCTTTATTGGCTCGTATCTACGCAGGTCCACGCTTTACGTGGGAGGAATCTAATTTCCCTGAAAATAACATGCGTACCTATCAATGCTTGCACGATAGCATTCGCCGTTGTAGTCCTATCGGCACCTTACAAGCATTGCGTATCAATGGAACCATTACGCCTACGGTTGAAAAGGATATGTTAATATCCTTTAATGATGCATTTCATATCGTTTACGACTACGCTAAACAAGGCGATGCCTTTTGCCAATACATTATAGGTAATGTCTTTTTCTGGCGCGATGATGATCGCATTAGCCTAGCTCGAGATATGATTACACCGCCCCGCCTAAGCTTGGCAAAACGGATTCAACAAAGCTTACAAAAAGGTTCTATACAAGAACGCATTTCAACCTTACAAGGCACTGTTTCAGACGAAACATTACAGGAAAATGCTACTACATTCGCCAAAGAATGGTTTAACAAGGCCCTCAACAATGGACTTGCCATGTTCCAAGGCAATTTACGTAACATCTATATCGACGAAGGCGATTTTGATAATGCGCGCCGTGTAGCTTTAACGGCTGCTGAGCTAGGTAATCCAACCATGATGCTCTACACGGGCCTAGACTGTCACGAACATGGAAAATTTGAGGATGCTTTCACATGGTTCACGAAAGGTGCCGCCTTGGGCCAAGCTGAAAGCACCGCTGAATTAGCGGATTATTACTATCACTTTTATGATACAAAAGAGCTGCGCCGCCTAATTCCGTATAATCCTGTAAAAGCAATCGGCCTCTACCGTCGCGCAGCTACTAAGCATTTTAGCGACGCCGGCTATGCAGCATTGCAAGCAGCCTTCGGTTATATTTTCCACATAGGCCACCTTCCTCTCGACTGGGGTCTCATTGCAGACTTAACACATATGGCAGCCACTAAAGAACGCTTTATGTTCTCCTTGCCATACATTGGTTACATGCGAATCCATGGCTTAGGGGTAACGAAAAATATACGTTTCGGTGTACAATCCTTAACACGTGTACTGGATGAAGAAAAACGTGCCTTAGAAGAGGAAGATCGTGTTCTCTTCTATGATATTACACGAGCTTTAACGCGAGTTGCCTTAGGGTATGCCTATGAAAAAGGCTATGTCACAGGCAAACCTGATTTAGATGCCGCTGTAGCCTATTACGAAAAGTCTCATCAATATATACTATCTCACAAGGCAAACCTTGATGAAGAGCTGAAGGATATCCCTATCGATAATGAAGCAGAAGAGCGCTTAGCAGCCTTCGAAGAAATAGATGGCCATTGGCACTATAAAGAGGGCTTTACAGAGTCTACCTCAACAGTACGGCCTGGTCACACTGAATGGCCTCAAAATGCAGCTCGCTTATCTGTAAACATGGATGACTTCTTATGGGATACCACCTTATATGATTGGCAAACCATCGAGCATGCTTTAGAATCACAAGAAGAAATGAAACTGAGCTTTTACAATCATTTCCTCTCCATACCAGACAAGCTACGAAACATCTTTAAGCTAGATGTAAAGCGTATGCCACGTGATACGTACCAAGTCAGAATACATGGCTATGACCCTACAGAAGGTCAAGAGATGATCTATCGAGCGCTATTCAAGAAAGAGGATGCTATACATCTGTTAAAAGACCTTTATGATAATCATCAGTTACCTGTATTTGGTGATAACTGGTCTATTGAAAAGAACGAAGAAAAACCAACGTGGCACTATGTACTCGATGTAGATCAACAAGCTTTCTTGCTTGAAGAATACGACGATGCGAATGCCATGATACAAACCGCATTACAAGGCTTAAAAGACAAAAAGTACGAACAAATTAATGTCCGTACCCATGACTTTATTGGCCCCTCCTATTTTATTTTCAGAGGCAATCACGCAAATCCATTTAGAGTGCAACTCTATCTGAAAGAATCCATGCGCCACTCCATCGACAAGGATGGTAACCCTCTCGATACACCAGGCAATACCTATTTATTTGAACAACAGTTAGGTAACGAAGTATCCTTAAACTACTGGATTCAAAAAACGATTAATACCTTGGAAATACCTGAGCTAGACAACTGGAAAAAACTCAGCGTACCTAAGGCATTACAATAGAAATAACCGATAACATAAAAAGAGCTAGTACATAATGTACTAGCTCCTTTTTATAACCTATGAACAAGCTAAACTATTATAGATGATCATGAGGGTAATGAATACGGAAATTCCTATAAACCAACATCGACAAACTGTTGTTCATAAATATTTTCCACAGTTTCTTGTACAACCATATCGCTGCGATGTACCTTATCAAGCATCTTGGAACGAGCCGTTGTAATCACGCTTTCACTATGTTTACCACCACGCCAAGCAAACTTAGATGTGCCGATGGTATATTTCAAGGTCGCATAAGGACCACTCAAATGATGAGATGCTGTTTTGTAACCCGCATCAAGAGTAAGATGTGGTGTAATATGGAATTCTGCACCCACTTTAAACCCTTTAATAGCATCGCGCTTATTTAATTTATAATAGCCTACTCTTACAGCCTCTCTACCACGCCAATTATAATAGTCTGCATAGACACGAGCCCAGCGAGCATTTTTGAAAGTTCGTGAGTATCCTACATCAAATCCACTAGCAGCAACCTTTTCTGATAGCATCCAATGATTTTCATAAGCAGCTATACCATAATTATAAAGACTTTGATCAGGATCCATACCATATGGATACAATCCTGCAGGATCACCTAATACAACACTACGGCCATGGAGACCTATATATTTTCTATCATCAGTCCCTAGATTTCGGTACAGATTAGCATGAAATTCATTAAGGCCTGCCACATATTCTACACCGCCACTAACGCGCTTATAACCACCTTTAAACACATGGTCATAGAACGCATTAACACCAACATAAGCATGTTCACCTTTGCTAAGACGACGATAGCCAATGCCAATATTAGCATTCATTCCTAATGATTCTTTCGTATCTGTTTGTTTATCATGACTTATAAACGTCCCTGCAGGTCTGGCTGGCTCCAAATAACCATCTAATTTATAAGATGAAATTTTTTCTCCACTGCGCCCAATACGACCTTGTACAAAGACAACGCTTTTAGCGTTTTCATCATAATGGGTTATAGGTTGCAAGGTCTCAATATACAATTTATTGATTTCAGTAGATTTTGAATTTTTCGAAGTTACAGTATTTAGATCATCATGTCTCATCGATGATTCACCAACATAATGGTGCTGACTATGCGTCTCTTTCGAATCTTTCATACCAACACCAACTACGATATCTGTGCGATCCATCCAATTAGAACGAATAGCTTCATGTTTAGCCTCATTCACTTCTGTAGTAGAATCTGCAATACCTTGTCCATGCCCATTGGCTGCCATCCCTGTAATAGTAAAAGCACAACCTACAGCACCTAAAACAAAAGCCTTAATAATCAGATTTCTTCTCATGTCTTGTACGCTCCCCTCGTTTTGCATAAGAAATAGAACCACATAACACTGTACGCCCTTCACGTTCATTTCATGGTTTATTCATCTTAATTATAGGTACGCTATTTCCCATAGTCAATATAAAGCCCTATAGTTAAACGATAGTTAAAGATTCTCTAAATCATTATGTTACAAATTGATTTCTATCTTCAGGCAAAAGAAAAAGACCACCCGCAAGCTGGGTGGTCTTTTTTCTGGGGAATGAAATTGTTATTTGAATAAAGGCAAGATTGCGTTTGCTAAACCAGTAAGCGCAGCCAAGATTGCTTTAACGATAGTTGCTACCATTGCTGTTCCTCCTTCTCATATAAGCACAATAACTAAACTAACTATAAACATCTTAAACTAGGATATTAAGTTTAATATGAAATGAGTAAATTTTTACACATTAATTTTTCATGAGGAAAATAATAAAGTACTAATTATGATAGATAGTTTTATGAGAAAGATAGCATACAATGAATTCATAAATTTCTATAAAATTTTAATAATTAACAAACTAAGAGATATAGATTTTCATAAACGTATTTACAAGACAGATACATATAACAAGAAAACCCTTCTCTCACTACCTTAGTATAAGAATAACTAATGATAGTATAGAGAAGGGCTTCTATTTAACAGTCAAAGCATAATACACAAGGTTATCTTATGTATAACACACTTTTGATTATAGAGATTCAACAACCTCTGCACAACGATGGCAAAGTGTAGGGTGTTCGCTATCTTGACCTACTGTGTCACGGTGGATCCAGCAGCGTTCACATTTTTCAAGTTCAGATGGAGCAACTACTGTTGCAACGCCTGTTTCTTCGTCTTTTACAGCCTCTGCTGGTGCAGCGCCGTTTACGATGCGAGCTTCGGAAACGATAACAAGTTTAGCCAAGCCTTCTTCACCAAGAGCATTCAATGCGTCGAATGCAGCGCCTTCAGCGTATACTGTAACGGATGCATCCAATGGATGACCGATTGTTTTGTTTTTACGAGCCAATTCCAATGCTTTTTGTACGGATGTACGCAAGTCTAACAATTGGTTCCATTTATCAGCCAATTCTTGGTTGAAGTGTTCAGGATGACCTTGTGGCCAATCTTGAAGCATAACGGATTCAGGCATGCCTTCTTCTTTAGGCATATATTTCCAAACTTCTTCTGCTGTGAAGGAAAGTACAGGAGATACCATTGCTACCAATGTTTTCAAGATTTCGTACATTGCTGTTTGAGCAGAACGACGAGCTACGTTGTTTTTGCTTTCAGCATACATAGTATCTTTCATTACATCAAGATAGATGGAGCTCAAGTCTACTGTACAGAAGTTATGAATTGCATGATACAACATGTGGAATTCATAGTTTTCATATGCTTCAGTAACCTTTTGACGTACTTCTTCTAAGCGCAACAATGCCCATTTATCGAATTCGGACATATCTGCGTAAGCCACTTTGTCAGTGTTTGGATTGAAGTCATCCAAGTTGCCTAATAAGAAGCGGAATGTATTACGGATCTTACGGTATACTTCGGATAATTGTTTTACGATGTCTTTGGACAAACGTACGTCTGCCTGGTAATCCGCAGAGGATACCCACAAACGCATAACGTCTGCACCGTATACGTCGATGATATCGCTAGGTGCCACTGTATTACCTACAGATTTAGACATTTTGCGACCTTCGCCGTCCACAACGAAACCGTGAGTTAATACGGAGTTGTATGGTGCTTTACCTGTTGTTGCTACTGCAGTTAACAAGGAAGAGTTGAACCAACCGCGATGTTGGTCGGAACCTTCAAGGTACATAGCACATGGTACATCTAAGCCGTTAACTTCAAGTACGCCAGCCCAAGAGGAACCAGAGTCGAACCATACGTCCATGATGTCTGTTTCTTTTTTGAACTCATCATGACCGCAATGAGGACATTTGAAGCCTTCTGGTAACAATTCTTTTGCACTGTGAGCCCACCAAGCATCAGAGCCTTCTACGGCTACTTTTTCTTGCAATGCTTTGATAGTATCATCGTTGATGATGTGCTCGCCGCAGCTTTCACAATAGTAAATAGGAATTGGCACGCCCCAAATACGTTGACGGGAAATTACCCAGTCACCACGGTCGCGAACCATGTTGAAGATACGGTCATGGCCCCATTTAGGAATCCATTGTACTTGGTTGTCGATCGCATCAAGCGCTTGTTGACGGTAACCATCTACAGAGGAGAACCATTGTTCTGTAGCACGATAGATTACAGGGTTTTTACAACGCCAGCAGTGAGCGTATTGGTGACGCAAGCTAGATTTGTGAAGCAATGCATTGTTGTGCGCCAAAATCTTGATTACAGGCACTTCAGCATCGTGGATTTCTACGCCAGCCAATGGGAATTCAGTATCGCCATAACGGTTGTCGTCTACTTGTTTAGTGTAGTTACCAGTTTCGTTAACAAGGGATACGATAGGAAGTTCAGTTTTGCCTTCCTTGTTATAACGCATAACGATGTTAAAGTCGTCTTCACCGTGTGCAGGAGCTGTATGTACACAACCAGTACCTGCTTCAAGTGTTACATGGTCGCCACATAATACAGTAGAATTACGTTCTACGAATGGATGTTTGAATTCAGCCAATTCTAAGTCTGCACCAGAGAAACGATTTACGATTTCGTAGTCTTCGATGCCGATATCTTTCATAGCCGCATCAACGAGTTCAGTAGCCATCAAGTAGTATTCATCGCCTACTTTTACCCAGCCGTATTCAAGGTCAGGGTTAACAGAAATAGCTACGTTGGCAGGCATTGTCCAAGGAGTAGTGGTCCAAATAACGGAGTATGCTTGTTTTGGATCTACGCCAGCTGGCAATGTCACCTTTTTCTCGGATACGTAAGGGAATTTTACGTAGATGGAGAAGGATTTTTTCTCAGCGTACTCGATTTCTGCTTCTGCCAATGCAGTTTCGCAGTGAGTACACCAGTATACAGTTTTAAGACCTTTATAGATATGGCCGCGTTTTGCCATTTCGCCAAAGATACCAAGTTGTTTTACTTCGAACTCAGGGCGCAATGTCAAATAAGGGCGATCCCATTCACCTAATACACCAAAGCGAATGAAGTCTTGTTTTTGAGTTTCTACGCATTCCAATGCATATTCCTTACATTTGTTGCGCAAGTCCAATGGAGCCATTTCATGACGGTTAAGGCCAGTGTTCTTAATAACCGCATGCTCGATTGGCAAACCGTGTGTATCCCAACCAGGGATGTAGCGTGTATAGTGACCAGTCATTGTTTTGTATTTCATGATGATGTCCTTCAACGTTTTGTTGAGGGCATGACCGATGTGCAATTTACCGTTCGCATATGGAGGGCCATCATGCAAAATGAAAGGTTTCGCGTCTTTACGCAATTCCAAACGTTTTTGATAAATTTTGTTGTCTTCCCAGAATTTTAAGATTTCTGGTTCGCGCTTAGGCAAATTGCCGCGCATTGGGAATTCTGTTTCAGGCAAATGTAACGTCTTACCGTAATCCATGATGTGCTCCTTTTACATAAAAAATCGCCCGTCCCCGAAGGGACGGACGTAATATCCGTGGTACCACCCTACTGACCTTCTGTGAAAGCTAGAATATTCCGAGCATACGAAATAACTAGGCTTCAATTTGTGAAAGCCACTTAGACATATAACGGTGTTCACCGGCAGGGTTCCTGCTTGCTCCAAAGTGATCCGCAAATCTCTAGATTTCCAAACCTTTCAGCCCATGAGTTTGGTCTCTACTAAATCCGTCTGAGACGCGCCGTCTTTTTCAACGCAATATTCATATAATAGATAATTATAGGGCTCTCGAGGGTAGATTGTCAAATATTTCATTACCTAATTTTACAAAGATTTTAAAGTCCTAATAACTAAAACAGCCTCTTGTACCATGCAAGAGGCTGTTATTTGTATATATATATTTTTTTTACATCACACTTGTCGTTAGTAATCGATCTACCAGGAACCACAGCACAAAGATTGCACATAGTAATCCTGCTGTAAGGCCTGTGGTAGGTGTAGCATCAATCAAACCAATTTCATGAGCCATTTGTTTTGTAAGAATAACGTGCCCTGTTGGTAATCCAAAACGGTTTGTATGGCTTTCACCAGGAAGAGCCATTAACACTAACAATATAATTGTACCAACGACAGGAACGAGTCCCACAAAGACAAGTCCGCCAGAACGGCCTTGATCGTGCAAGCGTCGTACTGCAACAGCTACGCTAGGGATGACCATAACGACGGACATAAGTACAAGAATGACTAGCCCGAAACCAACGCCAACCACACTAGAGAGCGGACTGATATAGCTCAAGAATGCACAAGTAAATAAAATAGCTACAAATAGCAATTGATACACCAAAAAGAAATTCCAATATTCACTACGACTGGCACGCCCTTCAAAGTCAGCGTATTTATAAACAAAACATTGTTTAAAGTTTTCAATCATGCCTAGACTATATTTATCTAACGAAATGGGTGCTTTACGAATACGTCCACAGTTTGGACAGTATCGTTCACTTTTTAACACCTCGTGTCCACAATAGGGACAAGGTCTCATACTAAACTCCTTCCATTCACAGCAGGAAACAGTGAAGCTCATAAAGTCCTGTTGTTCTTAACACATATAGTAACTTAGATATGTTGTAACATAACCATATCTATATTTTTAAATTCATCTTGATTTCATTTTACTACAAAGTGTTATATTGTCTATAAAGGAGTTGTTAAACTTTTATAAAATAAAATAATAAGTATGCTATTTGATACAGGTTAATACTATATGTAACCATTGGCATTAATGCCATACCATAATATATCACCGATAGTATCACCAAAGACGATGGATTGGAGAACAAAGATGGTAATGCCCATAACCCAGTCTTGTTTTCGAGATGGAGTTGCTTCAAGCCCTGTAGATTCACTTATATTCCTAGTAATAGGTATATAGGCAGTTCTTTCACCGTAACCATTCTCTCCTTCATCGCCTCGTTTCAATTCATAGTTCAAGAATATAAAGAAGCCTATAATGGGAATAAAGGAGATCAGTTGAGTCCAGCCGCTACGGCCAATATCATGCATACGTCGCGTTGTGATGGCAATATTGGGAATCACAAAAAATAAAGTGACTAACAACCTAATCGTATCAATAATAGACTCGAAGTTATAAAGACCAATACCTTTACAAAGAATGGCTACGCCCCCTAGTGTTCCTTGAACCATCATCATTCCAGCCATGAATCGCCAGTATTCACTACGGCTCGCACGACCTTTAAAATTGGCGTAGTTTTTGATGCCTAGCACGAAGGCATCGGTATAGTTTAAATCATATACATTTACAGATGCCATACTAGTCCTCCTCAAACTCTTCAAAACCTACGATTTTCCAACCGTTACCCACATTATATAAACGTACTAACATAGATGGTCTTTTATCTACAAAGTCCACTCTATATCCGATATAATCCACCGTTACATCATCATCAATATCTTGAGATACATAGTCTAATTGTATAGATTCCACAGCAGAACGTTGTTCCTTTGCCTTAGCCTGTTGCCAAAGATCAAAGGTGCCATATCGTTCCATTTCACGACTGCTCAACTCTCGATACGCACTATGATAATCCCCATTCGCAAGTGCTTGGTAATACTCTTTTACAACTAGATAACCTTCTGTTGTAGCAGAATCACTACGGAGTAAACGGTTTGCTTTTTTGGTGAAAGCCCCCTGCCCCAAATTCCCAAAGGCAGTTTCTTCTACCATATAGTTATGCCCCATCATAGATGTCCCTACGCTGCTAGTAACCCACCCTAAAACAAGAATAATCACGATGAATACACCAGAAATAGACTGCTTTTCACTTATACTTGGTTCTATAGGTACCTGCTCATTAATTTTGTTTACTGCTTGTCCAGGAGCCGACCGCTTACATAATAGGTACAGCAAAATCAACCATCCTAAAATAGGAACAAAGATGAGAATCATCAAGGTTGGATCATTATTGGAATCACGCAATCGTCTTGCAACAGCATAATAGTCGGCAATGTTAATAATACCGTCAATGCAGTCAATACGCCGCCCCCTAAGGATATAGCATATAGAAATCCATAAGGTATGAAGGTCGCAAGACCTGTTATGAATGTAACTAGACCGTATACAAAGGTCATAGCGCTTATGGTAAGCCAAAAATCGGCTGTCGTTGTTCGTCCTTTACCATTTGCATAGTTTTCTACTAGCTCGCGATAGAGGATTTCATATACTCTCTGCTTCATAAATCTCCTACTATATTTAGATATGATACAAACTTAGATAATCCTATTATACTATGCTTTACCAAGGCTTACATTTCATTTTTTCTTCATTGATTTTACCTATACTAATAATATATTTTTTACAACTAAAATTCGTGCAATTAAGTTTGTATAGGAGATAATAATTATGAACGCTAAATTGACTAAAGTAGTAGCTATGGCCAGCTTGGCAGCATTCTTAACAGTAGGCATTTGTGCCAATGTAGCGCAAGCTAAAGATTACCACTTCAAAATCGGTGAAAACCATCGCATGGAAAAGAACGATGATGGCACAGTGGACAGCAGTGCTCATCCATGGTTCAAACCAGATCAAAAGAAATATAGAAAACATAAAATTTCTGAACGTGAAAAACATGATAAAAATGCCACTGCTAAACGTAGTGAACAACATCAACGTTCCGAATCTACAAACGGCTAATCATTCCCCTTTCATAACTGGTTATCCAGTCATATAACACATAACTAAACTAACTAACCTAAAAAGGACGCTATACACATGTATAACGTCCTTTTTAGTATGTATTGTATTATCTATTTTATTATGCAGGTAGCTGTTATTATGCGTCAGCTTTTTGTACAGCTTGTTTCATAGATTGTACGTAGTCAAATAATGCTTGGTCTGCATGTTCACCATGTTCTGCCACGATTTTAACGATAGCAGAGCCTACGATAGCACCGTCAGATACACGAGCCATTGCTTCCGCTTGTTCTGGTTAGAAATACCAAAACCAACGGCTACAGGAATATCTGTATATTTGCGAATCGTTTCAACGATGGATTTAATATCTGTCTTGATTTCGCTACGCATGCCTGTAACACCGAGGGAAGATACGCAGTACACAAAGCCTTCTGCGTCTTTTGCAATCATTTCGATGCGGTTTTCAGATGTTGGGAGCAATCAAGGATACCACTTCAACGCCGTGTTTATTAGCTACACTCCCGAGTTCCCCTTTTTCTTCAAAGGCATATCTGGCACGATAACACCAGAGATACCAACCTCTTCGCAGAGGGTAAAGAATTTTTCACGACCGAATACATAGATTGGGTTCAAGTAGGTCATGAACACGAGTGGAATAGTCACTGCATCATCACCTGTGCGCAAACGACGCACCATATCAAAGATATCGTGAATTTTTACGCCTGTAGATAATGCGCGTGTGCTCGCTTCTTGGATAACTGGACCTTCCGCTGTTGGGTCGGAGAAAGGAATACCAATTTCTACCATGTCGGCGCCGGCTTTCACCATGACGCGAATATAACGTTCTGTATTCTCGATACCATGATCACCAGCACTGATGAATGGGATGAATGCCTTACCCTTTGTGAAAGCGTCTTTAATTTTACTCATGAAGATCCACCCCTCTATATTTCGCCATAGCCGCTACGTCTTTGTCACCGCGACCAGATAAACAAATAATAATGATATCATCCTTGCTCATGGTAGGAGCAATTTTACGAGCATGTGCCACTGCATGAGCACTTTCAATAGCTGGAATAATGCCTTCTAAACGAGACAAGTATTCGAATGCATCCACTGCTTCATCATCCGTTACAGGCACGTATTCAGCACGACCGCTATCGTGCAAGTACGCATGTTCAGGTCCGATGCCAGGGTAATCAAGGCCTGCAGAGATAGAATATACTGGAGCAATTTGACCGTCTTCGTCTTGGCAGAAGTAAGATTTCATGCCATGGAAGATACCCACAGAGCCTTTTGCGATTGTTGCTGCATGTTCCTCTGTATCAACACCACGACCAGCTGCTTCACAACCGATGAGGCGAACCCCTTCATCCGGAATGAAGTGATAGAACATGCCCATCGCATTGGAGCCACCGCCTACGCAAGCCATAACAGCTGTTGGCAATTTGCCTTCTGCTTCAAGGATTTGCTCACGCGCTTCGCGGCTGATGATAGATTGGAAATCACGAACGATCATCGGGAATGGATGCGCCCCCATAACAGAACCCAATACATAGTGTGTATCAGACATGCGGTTTGTCCATTCGCGCATCGCTTCAGATACAGCATCTTTTAATGTACTTGTACCAGTTGTTACAGGATGTACCTTAGCGCCCAATAATTCCATGCGATATACGTTAAGTGCTTGACGTTCACAGTCCTCTGCACCCATGTATACTTCACATTCCATGCCCATCAACGCAGCAATAGTAGCTGTTGCCACGCCGTGTTGACCAGCACCGGTTTCAGCAATAACGCGAGTTTTACCCATCCGTTTTGCCAATAACATTTGACCGATTACGTTATTCAATTTGTGAGAACCAGTATGGTTCAAATCTTCTCGTTTTAAGTAGATTTTAGCGCCCCCAAGATCCTTTGTCATGCGTTCTGCATAGTATAAAAGGGATGGACGACCTGTATATTTTTTATGTAAATCCTCAAGTTCGCGTACGAAATCAGGATCATCTTTGTACTTGTTGTATGCCTCTTCCAATTCGATGACTGCATTCATCAATGTTTCTGGCATAAATTGGCCACCGAAGGAGCCAAAATAACCATGTCTTTGTTCACTCATATAACTTACCTTTCCATATACCATTCCTACTAGCACGCCTGTATAGCGTTACTATTGGCATCTATCCCAACAATCGATGAATTCCATCGGATGTGTCTAAAATATTATTATATCTTAGATTTATGTATTTTTTGTGATTTAGTGAGCTATTGTTCTCACAATGTTGGTGAAAGCTTTAATTTTCTCATTGTCCTTCACGCCATCTGTTTCAATACCGCTACTAATATCTATACCATAAGGGCGAACTGTGCGAATAGCACGCGCCACGTTAGTACTGTCGATACCACCTGCGAGCATAAATGGACGTTCAAACTCATCTAAGCAAGACCAGTCGAACACTTCGCCCGTACCACCTCGTTCATCCTTATGGTACGCATCAAATAATAGCATATCAGCACTGCTATCGATCCACGCATCTGCATCTGCAGGGCTACGGATTTGAACAGCCTTCCAAACCTCTACATCTGTTTTCTCCTTGAGAGCTTGGATGAAAGCTTCATCTTCATCGCCGTGCAATTGCACCGCATCAAGATTGACTGCTTTAGCAATTGTAACGAGGTTGTCTAATGTTTCATTGACGAAGACACCTACCGTTTTAATGTTTCAAAATTAGGATTTTCTTGGACAAATTCCTTACTATCTTGTGCTGTTTCAGCATTCATTGGCGCTTCAACTGCACCATATGTTTTTGCGTATTGTTTATGAAGTTCTTCCACTAATGTTTTAGCTTGGTCTACAGTCACTTGCCGTTTGCTCGGTGCAAATACAAGGCCCATGTAGTCTGGCTTTGCGTCTACAATAGCCGGAATTGTTTCTACTTTAGAGATGCCACACATCTTAACCTTTGGCGTGTAGTATGTGGGACCATAGAGATATGCCAACTTTTCAACCTTGTTAGGAGAACGCATGAAGGTTTCACCCATCAAGGCTACTCCAATATTGTTATCCCGCAACACTTGGATATCCTCTGGCGTTTCTAGACCGCTTTCAGATACAAAATCACATCGTCTTGAACGAGATTGCGCAAGCGCACACTATTTTGTACGTCTACAGTAAAGTCTTTCAAATTACGGTTATTAACGCCAATAATGCGTGCCCCACAATCGATGGCCATTTGTACTTCTTTTTCGTCGTGAGCCTCTACCAAAGAGGACAAGCCAAGAGAGTCCGCTAACTCACGGAACTTGGTCAATGTTGGCACATCGAGGCATGCACAGATCAAGAGGATTGCACTAGCCCCCCACACCTTCGCTTGGTAGATTTGGTATTCATCGATGATGAAGTCCTTACGAAGTACAGGGATTTTGACAGTGCTTGCAATTTCTTGCAAATATTTTTTATCACCTTTAAAGAAGTCTGGCTCCGTCAAAACAGAGATAGCCGCAGCACCAGCAACCTTCATATTCTTTGGCGATGTTTAAATAGGGAAAGTGCTCAGCAATAATGCCCTTAGATGGAGATGCTTTCTTCACTTCGCAAATGAAGTTAAAGTCTTGCTGACGAAGGGCTGCTTCAAAAGGAAATCCTGTATCAGATGGTAACGCCAACGCCGCTGCTTTTACAGCCTCAGGCGTTTCCACCTGTTTTTCTTGGGCTACCCGAATTTTGGTAGCCTCTATAATCTTATCTAAAATCAATGATTATACCTCTTGGGTTGCTTTCACAAATTGTTCCATTGTAGCAAGCGCCTTGCCAGAATCGATCATGTTTTTCGCCTCTTCAATGCCCTCTGCTAATGTAAGGCCCTCTTTCGCAAGGTAAATCGCCATACCAGCGTTTAGAAGAACAGCTGTGCGTTTACCACCTTGCTCACCACCGAGAACGCGGCGAGTAATCTCAGCATTTACCGTAGCGTCGCCACCTTCAAGCTCTGTTTTGTCTGCATAGTCAAACCCGTATTCCTTAGGATCGAATTCGTAGCTTGTGAAAGCACCATTATTAATTTCGCATACGTACGTTTTGTTGGTAGCCGTAATTTCATCAAGGCCATCGAAACCGTGTACCACAGCACCGCGTTTAACGCCAAGATTAGCTAATACGCGAGCCAATGGTTCTACTAAAGATTTATCGTACACGCCCATCAACTCCACAGTAGCGCCTGCTGGGTTCGCCAACGGCCCAAGGATGTTGAATACAGTACGAACGCCTAATGCCTTACGTACAGGTCCTGCATACTTCATAGCTTGGTGATATACAGGAGCAAACATGAAGCACATATTGGCTTTGTTGAGGACTGCCTCATTTTGTTCACCATTAAGCTCTAACTTAGCGCCTAATGCTTCAATCAAATCAGCAGCACCACATTTACTGGATACACTGCGGTTACCATGCTTTGCTACAGGAATACCTGCTGCGGAAATGATAAAACCAGAAGTAGTAGAAATATTGAACGTATTCGCTTCGTCCCCGCCAGTACCTACAATTTCCACAACAGTACCTTCATGAGGCACAGAACCTGCCTTCTCGCGCATAACCTCAGCAAAGGCTGTAACCTCATCTACAGTAGGGCCTTTTGCCGCCAAAGCGCACAAGAAACCAGCCATAGGCACCTCGGCTACCTCGCCGCTCATAATCTTGTTCATTGTATCTTTAGCAAGGTCGTAGGATAAATCTTGACCATGCGTTACTGCATATAATGCGTCTTTAATCATTTTATAGCTCCTTACTTGTTGTTCATTTTCTTTGGTTCCACGTTAATAGGGCATATACCTACCTTAGGACTACATGTGATTCACGTGGACCTATGCCCTCCACTGGCCGGGTCTGACTACGGCCTACGGCCTTCGCAGGGCCAAAGTCGGGCCTAGAACCCCGTGAACTCACATAAACACTAGGACACTTAATCTTTTATATGCCCTACTCACTGTCACACGCACAATAAAATGAACAACAATTCAATATCTCTTAAATGATCCTGCGCATTATATGGAGTAACGCACAGGTCATCCCTTATCGGGAAAGTGGGAATGGTGGTGCTACGCACCACTTTTTCTTATATTAGGGGTTCTGGTTCGCATATTTCTTTAGAAAAATATAGTTGCTGTTCGATATATGTATTGTAGAGGGGCTATTTATTAGATTCTGCCAAGGTTGAATTGGCAGGAAATAAGGTCTTAAGGAACGACTTGGCGGCCCCACGTAGTGGGGCGGTGGCCACTTGGAGTTCCGAGAGACCTTATTTCTGCCCTATCGTTCTAGAGCCTAAGAATGGCCCCTCGAATACCTAAATTAAACAGTGGTTATTTTTCTAAGAAATTGCGAATCATTTGTTCCCCGTTCGGTGTCATGATAGATTCCGGATGGAATTGCACGCCGTAGATTGGGTAGTCTTTGTGTTCTACGCTCATTACTTCGCCGTCGTCGGTAATGGATGTAACGATGAGTTCGCTTGGCATGGTTTCGTCAATGATTGCCAAGGAGTGGTAGCGTGCTACTTCGAATTGTTCAGGTACGCCTTTTAGGATTTTGGATGGGTGTACTTGTTTGGCTACGCTTTGTTTGCCGTGCATAACTTGTTTTGCATAGGAAACGGTGCCGCCGAATACTTCGCCGATGGCTTGGTGACCAAGGCATACGCCGAGGATTGGGAATTCGCCTTTGCATTCGCGCAATAGCTCTTCGTATACGCCCGCATCAGCTGGTCTACCAGGCCCTGGTGAAAGTATCACATAGTCTGGTTTCAACGCGCGGATTTCTTCAACTGTTAATTCATCGCTGCGGATGACTTTAATGTCTGGGTCGATAGAACCTACTAATTGGTATAAGTTAAAGGAGAAGCTATCGTAATTATCTATAAGGAGTACCATTATTCTACCTCCTGTGCATCTGTAATTGCGGAAATCATGGATTGGCCTTTAATCAAAGTTTCGTTGTATTCGCTTGCAGGAACACTATCGCGAACAATACCAGCGCCAGCTCGAACGTAAACCTTGCCACCTTTATTCATAGCCATGCGGATACCGATACATACGTCCATGTTACCGGAGAAATCGATGTAACCTACAGCGCCGCCGTATACACCGCGCGGGCTTTTTTCAAGTTCATGTAAAATCTCAATAGCACGAATTTTAGGAGCTCCGGACAATGTACCTGCTGGCAATGTAGCACCGATAGCATCGAGGGCATCTTTACCATCTTGAATGTCGCCGCTTACAGTAGATGTAATGTGAATTACGTGGGAAAAACGTTGCAACATATGTAACGCCTCTACTTGTACGGAACCGAATTTAGCAATTTTACCTAAATCGTTACGGCCAAGGTCAACGAGCATGTTATGTTCAGCCAACTCTTTCTCATCGTTAATGAGTTTTTCTTCAATAGCGAGGTCCTCTGCTTCGGTTTTACCGCGGCGCATAGTACCTGCAATTGGGAAGGTGTACATTTTACCATCCGTCAATTTTACCAATGTTTCTGGAGAAGCACCTGTAAGCTCTACATCGCCACCAGATAGGTAGAACATGTATGGAGAAGGGTTCAATGTACGCAATACGCGGTACGCATTTAACAAGCTGCCATCAAACTCAGCTTCACGGCGGTTAGATACAACACATTGGAAGATATCCCCTTCCTTAATGTAATGCTGTGTCTTTTTAACAACTGCTTCAAACTCGTCCTTTGTAAACTCAGAAGTGAACGCTGTTTTAAGGATGCCTTTTGGAACATCTGCCTCTTTGCCGTTTACTACGAGATCAGCTAGTGCTTTTAACTCAAGCTCAGCCTTATTGTAATTACGTTCCAAATCGTTTGTACTAATGTTAGCAATCAAGTAGATTTTGTTTTTGTAATGGTCAAAGGCGATTACTTTATCGAAGAGCATAAGGTCTACATCGTTGACCATAGCAGAGTCATCATCTGGTGTTGGGAAATCAAGAGTTGGCTCGATATAGCGGATATATTCGCAAGCAAAGTATCCTACAAAGCCACCTGTAAAGGTTGGTAATTCTTCTAAGCGAGGGCTTTTGTATTGGCTCAAAATATTGCGAATCTCTGCAGCTGGGTCAGAACACTCAAAGGTACGTGTTGTACCGTCTTTGATAGTCATTTGATGATTTTTGCAGAAGAGCTCAATCTTAGGATCATAGCCCAAGAAGGAGTAACGGCCCCAATGATTACTATTATCCGCACTTTCAAGCAAGTACGTATGACTGCTCACTTGTTTTAACGCTTTCAACACGCTAATCGGTGTGCGTACGTCGGATAAAATTTCCATATATACAGGCACGATATCGTAGCCCGGTGCGATAGCTTTCACACGGTCTAAACTAGGAAAAATCATGAGAACCTCCATCTGGCGTTTGCCAATAAAAAAACTCGCCCATGACAATATAACGTCAAGGACGAGTCTATAGTTCTATTTTTACAAGAGTATTAGAAAATACTTGTATTATGCTATAAATCGCGGTACCACCTTGTTTGAATGCAGCGCATTCCTCTTTCGCAGGATACTAACATATCCCTCACGACTAACGCTCGTGTGACGTCGCACCATACTAGGAATGAAATTCATTCTGTTCCATGCGCCCTCGGTGGTCCATTTAATAAGCTGCGTACTACGGGTTCTCAGCTAATCCCGCTCTCTGTGAGTGCATTTCCTATTTTTATCTCCACCTCATCGGTTTCTTTTAGGCGAGTATAAAATTATAATCTGATTATAATGTTTCTATAGAATGAAAGTCAAGAAAAATCTCAACTTTCACCTTATCCTTACATTCGTTCATCATCTAATATCCATATATAATCCAATTATTGATTTCCCCTAGTCCCCTCCAAATTCAGAATATTGATATTGTATTCCTCTAAACACTAATAGTATACTGAAACTACATATGTTATCAGCTTCTACTGATATTATGCGGAGGAGAGAGCATGAGTTTTTATTTCACTGATCAAATACAGCAGTCTTTCAATAAAATATTCCATCAATGTAATAAAGATATCGCTTGGGAGGGTAAGGCTGAGCTTGATGCCCTTGTGAAACTTGACGAGGAAGGCCAAAAGGTTCCAGGTATTGGTGATGTGTACGCTATTTTGGCACGCGTCTATTCTAGCCCTCAGTTCACCTGGATTGAAGCAGGTTTCCCCGAGGATGATACTAAGGCGTATAGTTATTTACATACGGCTATTCGCAAAGGCAGTGCCATCGCTATTTTACAGGCTATGCGTACCTCTGGTGCCCTTACACCTACTATTGAAAAAGAGATGCCTATAACGAAGGACCAAGCATTCCAGCGCGTCTATGAGGGCGCCCAAAAGGGTTGTTCTTACTGTGCATACGCCATTGCCAATGTATTCCAATGGGGCGATTACCGCCTCTTGCCATCTGCACGAAAGATAGTTAATGAAGGTGAACCATCTGGTGTTGTCCATTTTTTTAAATCTTTATTTGTACAAGTAGATCAACGTAGATTGGCAAATAAAGTAACGGCCATTGCGCAGCAATGGTTACATAAATCTGCAGCGGCAGGTCTTGTCATTGCGTACCGCAACTTGCGCCTTACCTATGCCGAGCAAAATAATAAGGCAATGGAAGAACAAGTTATTTTTGAAGGGACTGCAGCAGGTTTGCCACTCATGATGTATTTAGCAGGCGATATTTGTAAGTCTCGCGGGGAGCATGAACGAGCACTCGAATATTTTGAGCGTGGCGTAACCATGAATAATGGCATGTGTTTGCGTGAAGCTGCCGAGTACTATGCAAAACCATGTGAGTCTAACAAAAGAATCCCTCAGGATATTCAAAAGGCCCTCAAATACTACGAGCGTGCTGCTATAAGCCCAGATTATTTAGACTTTAACGACCACGCTTACGTTACAATGCAAGCCATCATTCTTCGCACATTAAATATCGATGGTCAGTCCCAAGACTGGTCTCGCATCGCTCACTTATTACAACAACCAGCGATTTACACTCTCGATGCGATTTGGCCGTATCTCGCTTATGTATTTACTTTCAAAAAAGGTAATACCCCTGCCATAAGAACCGCCATAGAGTGCGTTAATCAGGCTAGCAAATGTTTCGATAGATACGGTAGTTATGACTATGCTGACCATCTATGGCAACTGGCCGCCGGCTATTGCTACGAAATTGGTGCCATTACAAAAGAACCTGATTTAGACCAAGCCGTTACGTTTTACGAGCATGCTCGTGAAAGCATCAATCGTCTCAACACAAGCAACGATAATTGTTTTGGTACTGGTGAGCCGCTAGTAATTCCTGACGAAGCATCTGAGCGATTAGAAGCATTCGAACTCGTTAATGGCCACTATCAGTACAAAGAAGGAATAACGCAATCTTCTACAACATGTAATCCTATGCCCCCTGCTTGGCCTCAAAACTCCGTAGATGTATTAGAAATCTTTGAGGACTCTACTACTGGTTGGCGCACCAATAGATACGACTGGAATTTCATTCAACGAGAATGGGATACACAAAAATATCTCAGCTTTATCATCTACGATAATCGCCAATCCATAGAAAACGTAATTTACGATGTGTACAGTATCGTTATGTTCCACAATGAAGATACAAACTCTTGTACTATCTATCTATACGGCTACATTGAGGAGCCTAGCGAACTAGATGAAAACGTGGATCCTAGAGTATATGAAATAAGATACTTTAAAGAAATGTCCATTCCTGCAGGTCTCGCTTTAATTAAAGAATTCTATGATCATGCTACATTGCCTGTGATTGATGAAAGCTGGGAGAAACAGTACAAAAATACTACGCCTCCGAGAATATGTATTAACTTGTGACAACGATATCTTCTACCTCAATCAATATGAACTTTCCAATCAAATGATTAAGGATGCCTTAGAAGGCGTAGCCAATGGCACGTACGATATCATTGCGGTTCGCCCATCTAACCTCGACGATCAATGTATTAGCTACTTCATCGAGCGCGGAAAAGGTAAAAACTTACACATTCGCCTCTATATCACTACAGAAGACGACATAGGAGACGAATCGTATATGGCTTTGAACGGGATTCTAGCAACTTAACCTCCATTAACTACTGGATTCAAGAATCTATAACTAGCAATAAACTTCCTGACTTAAGCGATTGGGAAGAAGTTAAAAAGAAAGACATAAAGGAAAGGGATACTTTGGAAACATGGAAACGAACGGTGTACATTTGCGCATTCTGCATATTCTTCATGTCCCTCGGGGTTAGTCAGGTAAGCCCTATTCTTCCTCTATACTTCCATGAAATGGGCTTAAGCGATACAGGATCGATAGCACAATGGTCCGGTGCCTCCATGGGCATCACCTTCCTCATTGTCTGCTTAGCAGCTCCCTTTTGGGGCCGATTAGCAGACCGTAAGGGACGTAAAATTACCCTCATACGCTCTAGTCTTGGTATGGCTATATGTAGTATATTATTGGGCTTTCAGACTACACCAGAAGGTGTGTTCCTCGTTCGTACATTGCAAGGGTTAGTAAGCGGTTTTTACTCCGCATCGGTAACACTTATCGCGTCAGAAACACCGCAAAACCATACAGGTTGGGCTCTAGGGATTATAGCATCCTTTAGCCTTGCAGGCTCACTAATAGGTCCGCTTGTAGGAGGGTATCTCAGTGATGTAGTAGGCATTCGAAATGACTTCTTTATCATCGGGGCCCTTATGCTTATCTGGTTTGGCTTGACGGCAATGCTGGTACATGAAAACTATGTTCCAAAGCCGACTTGTGAGAAGCAAACCTTTAGAAATCTAAAAACTCACTTACCTGAGTTTTCTAGTTTAGTCGCTTTATCTGCAACCTCCTTCCTGTATGCCATTTCGGTTACATGCCATTCCCCCATTATGACGGTTTACATTAAAGGAATGCTACCAAGCAATACGGAAAATATAGCCTTTATTTCTGGTGCTGTATTCTCCGCCATGGGTATCGCCCAATTCTTTAGTAGCTCTCCACTCGGTAAATTAGTAGACCGATAGGCCCTAGAAAGGTGCTCATCTACTCGATGATCTATGTAGGTCTACTCAATATACCGCAAGCCTATGTGGACTCTGTGTATGTACTTGGGTTTATCCGTTTCTTACAAGGTTTTGGTTAGGTGGCATGTTACCTGCGCTCAATACCTATTTAGCTCAAAAACACCTAAGGAATATACGGGACAAGTATTCTCGTACAATCAGTCTTGTTTGTTATGGGTTACTTTCTAGGCTCCTTTGGTGGTTCCATTGTAGCCGCTCAATTTGGCTTCACAACCCTTTTCTGGGCATGTAGCCTTACCTTTATCGGCGCTGCTCTATGGGTTGCGTTAAAACTAAAGTAATGCCGTAATACAACGAAAATAGTGCAAATGCATTAAAGAAACTATATAAACAAATAAAAAGAGCTGTTCTCAGAACTCAGATTGTTTTGATTCCGAAACAGCTCTTTTATTATGTTGTTCTAAAATTTAACGTCTTTACTATACCTGTAATTTATGAATTTATAGTTACAGCTACATTTTAATCTAATCATAGTATACAAGAGCATAATCACTACTGTAGCAATAATACATGGTACAGCATTGCGTTTTACCATTTCCATAGGGTTTAATACCTTGCAAGGCCAGCAATGATAATACCTGCACCTGCTAGTGGACTCAACTACGACCAATGCCAGCAGCTAATTGGGCCATGGAGCCCAATTGCATGATGCCTATAGTAAAGTCTACTGCAAGCATTGTAACAGCTCCGTTAAAGGCAAGGGCTGCTGCATTACGAACCAGAGATACTGCTAATAAGAATGGACCAAAGGCTGCACCGATTTGGGTTTGTTGAGAAAGTCTTCTACCATCAATGAATGCACTTGTAAGTCCAATGTACATACATGACCCGCAGTAAAGGCTCCAAGCACCATTGGACCGACTACTTCACACATACCATCGCCTGTACCGCGCTGAAGATTTCTTAACTGCTTCCGTTACATTAAGGACGTACGCAATAATACCGATAGCTGTACCAATAAGGCATAGATACAGGCAATAGAAATTTCAGGAATCACTGCTACTTGTTTACTACCGAGTACGAGTAATACAAGCGGAATAATTGGGATGATAGCATATAAATAATTTACTTTAAATTCTTTGCCTTCTTCTTCGTTAGCATCTTTTAATACATATCCTGTATGTTCCTTTTTAACAATAGCTACGATATTGAGCAAGATAGCTGCTACGACAATGCCAATAATAGCTTGCATAGAGAAGCTCGCAATAACGGTCATTACGTCTTCACCGGCAAGTTGTGCTACTTGTGGGTTAAACATAAGACCTGGGCTCAATGCACTACCCCAAGTTCCTAAGAAAATAGCAGAGCCTGCCATCGCTGGATGCACACCGGAGCGAATAAGTGCAGGAATTAATAGAGCACCTACTGCAGCTGCACAGCCTGCCGCTGTAGGCAACGCTATGTTGATCAAGAACGTAATAATAACAGCACCAGGGATGATGATTTTAGTCATTTTTTTAAGGCCTGCAGAGATGAAATATACCATGTGCTCTGTACATTTTGTATACTCCATAACATAACTAAAACCAAGCACTGTACAAATAGTTGGTACAAGCCCTGGATTTGTAAGCTCTTTTACAAAGGCTGTCGTACCAGCACTAAGCTGCCCACCAATAAAACACATTAATAAGCCCGATAATAACAACACAAGCCGTGTTTCAAACTGCTTAATAATGGCAATAAACGTCGCCACTACAATAACAATACCAGCAATAACCATAATCTCTCCAATCCATGTATTCCCTACCAATAGCAAGTATTCTCTGCCATTGTATTACGGAATACACCCTTCTAACCACGTAAAATATGATATCTTAGCTAGTTAATACAAATCTAACCAAATTATATCTACATCAAATATTACACCGCACTCAACCTAGTTAAGTTTAGTACTTTCTAAGCTAAGCCTTCTTAGCACCGTATCTAATATCTTAGCTCCCGTAACGATGTCATCCATATCTGCAAGTTCAGCTGGATTATGACTAATACCTTCACGGCATGGGATAAAAATCATTCCTGTAGGAACATCATCAGCCCAATGCATAGCATCATGACCAGCACCGCTTGGCATAGTCATATAGTCTACGCCTACAGACTTAACAGCCTCTTCAATTTCTCGAATCATAACCGGATGCATCGCCACCGGATGATCTTGTGCAACAGGCTCAATCGTATAGGATAAACCTCGTTTCTCTGCAATAACATCAATAAATTCCTTAATGAGGGTAACTACAGAATCTCGGGCCACCTTAGAAATACTGCGAATATCTACGCCCAGTTTAACGGCCCCAGGAATAACGTTCATCGCTCCTGGCACAACCTCTACTACACCGACTGTACCCACTACTGGAGGCTCCTCTTGCATAGATGCAATCTCCTCAATACCGAGAATGATTTTAGAAGCCCCACAGAGTGCATCATGACGCAAGTTCATTGGTGTGGCTCCACTATGATCCGCATTGCCACGGATGGTTACATAGAACCGCTCTGGTGCAGCAATACCAGTTACAACGCCGATAGGTTTTGCTTCGTGCTCTAGCACCTTCCCCTGTTCAATATGTATTTCAGTGAAAGACTTTACAGGTCTCTTATATTCCATATGCTCAATAGCATCTGGATTTAAATTACGCTCTTTTAATGCTTCATACAAGGAAATGCCTTGTTTATCTACTAAGCGATGTAAATCTTGCAATGTCAATTCACCACGCATAGCTTTACTACCCAATGTGGCTGCTCCAAAGTGGCTAGACTCTTCACACATAAAGTCTACTACTGCAATGGTATGGTCATGTTCAAAACCATCATCAGTCATACTGCGAACCGCTTCGATAGCAGATAATACACCTACAACACCATCATAATTGCCCCCATTAGGCACGCTGTCCGTATGAGAACCAACCATGACAATCGGTAAGTCAGGATTCTTACCAACCTTATAGCCTATAACATTCCCGAACTCATCAGTTTCCACTGTGAGTCCCGCATCAGTCATGCGGTCAATAATATATTGGCGCCCCTTCCAATCTGCATCGGTGAAAGCTAGACGATTTATACCTTCACCAGGTGCAGTCAACTGTGCCATAGAATCAAAGTCCTTAGCTAAACGCTCTCGTTGGATCATATAACACCTCACAATCTAATCCCCATATTACATCTAACTTATAGCCCACTATACATATTTCTATGCATCCATCTATATAGTTATGCATCTATATAGTTATGTACCTATAGTTTGGATGTATGCATCACAATATCTCAATCAATATGTCCTATTTTAAATAGTGCGTAGCAATTGTACCTAATGCAACAATGCCGTTTAACATATCTTCTTCATCGATATCGAATAATGGATTGTGATGAGGTGCTTTAATAGCTGAGCCCAATACCATATAGGTTGCTCGACCACCACGATCAATAACACGATTTAAGAAATACGCACAGTCTTCACTACCGCCGCCGCTATAATCGAATGGAACTTCTTTAAAGATACCTAATGGTTCAATGATAGATTGTACTTCGCGAGCTAAATCATCGCTAATACGGCCTGCAGGAGTTTCACCTTGTTTTGTAATTTCAAAGGTACAATCATGCATTTCTGCAGCACCTTTAATAATTGTCTTAGTGCGTTCAATCATATAATCATTGATCTCTGTAGTAGCACCACGAGTTTCTAATTTAAGTGTTGCTACATCAGGAGTAACATTGCGGCCTGTACCACTTTCAAAAACACCTACATTCATGCGAGATGCACCTGCACTATGGCGAGCAATGGCTTGTAAGTTAATAACAGCTGTACAGCCTGCAAGCATGGCATTTTGAGCCTTTTCTGGAGAACCACCTGCATGAGAAGAATAGCCATGGAATACAGCATCAAGTTTTGTAGTCGCTAAAAAGCCATGATCACTACAAGCAAAGCAATTAGATAACTGTTCATTAAATCCGATATGCATACCGAACATCAAATCTACATCATCTACTACGCCAGCCTTTACCATCGCTTTAGCACCACGTACGCCTTCCTCTGCTGGTTGGAAGATAAGTTTAATAGTACCCTTCAAGCCTTCCTTATGTGTAGCAATATATTCAGCAAGACCAAGGCCCATTGTCATATGTGTATCATGACCACAAGCATGCATAGCCTTCTCATGTCGGGAACGGAAACCATTCTTAGCAGGAGTATGGTTAGATGCTTTAGATTCGATTACATCATTGGAATCCATATCTGCACGGAACGCTACTACAGGACCCTCATCACTAAACTTCATGGTTGCCACAATAGCTGTTCTACCATAGCCCATCTTCTCTACTAGTTCAGGATCAGCACCTTCATCCATAGCACGAGCATTGCTCTTTCATAACACCTCGAGTTTCTAATTTAAGTGTTGCTACAATCAGGAGTAACATTGCACCTGTACCACTTCAAAAACACCTTACATTCATGCGAGATGCGGCAGAACTATGGCGAGCAATGGCTTGTAAGTTAAAACAGCTGTACAGCCTGCAAATCATGGCATTTTGAGCCTTTTCTGGAGAACCACCTGCAAAATTAAGAATACTTATGGAATACAGCATCAAGTTTTGTAAATCGCAAAAAGCCATGATACACTACAAAGAAAGCAATTATATAACTAATATTAAAAAGATATGCATATGAACATCAAATCTACATATCTAAAACGCAGCCTTTTAGATGCTTTATACCACGAGGACTTCCTCTGTGGTTGGAAGATTCATCTATAATAGAAGACTTCACTCCTTATGTGTAGCAATCATTCAGAATTAAAAAATTGTCATGTGTATCAAACCACAAGCATGCAAGCCTTCAATGGCTAAGAACGGAATACCATTCTTAGCAGTAATAGATTAGATGCTTTAGATACGATGAATCATTGGAATCCATAAATGCAACAAACGCTACTACAGGACCATCATCAGCATTTATATTCATGGCTTGCACAATATATGTTTTACCATAGCCCATATTCTATGACTAGTTCATATAGCACCTTATATTATTCAAGAGCCATTGCTGCTTTCATATATGTTAATAGGCAAACCCATACGAGAATCTAAATCAAGCATTTAGCTCACCGAGAACATTTATAACCCGGCAATTAGCTTTTCAGCACTTTAGCGGCAGAACGATATTCGAGCCAAGCTGGCTCTGGATACATATGAAAATTCACGATTAAGCAATAAAATCATCGCACGTTGTTGAAAAATCTTTTCGAGTAAACCTTATAAAAGGGGTATAAAGCTCAAATTCGTGTTATGAAGATGATACTGTATATAATACCTATATGGACAACCAATGGTTACAGAAACAGAACTATATATTTGATATACATTAAAATAATATAATATTTATTACAAAAAATATTATCATTTGAATATGTGTTTTCGTACCTCAGATTTCATTTCTACTTTATTCAGTTTTTCTAGTACTTCTCGTTTGATTTGACGGTGTCGATCCCAAGCGATAATGAATACGGTTGCAATGATGCAAATCATGCCAAAAATACCGACCAGCGTAAAATGATTCCCTAGCAATACCCATCCAAAGATCGCTGCTGAGATTGGTTCTAATGATGAAAGTATAGAGCCTTGTATAGCACCAATGAGTCTAACCCCTTCCATATAAGCATTAAAGGATACGACCGTACCAAGTATGATGATGGCGAATAATCCTAACCAGGTCATGCCATCCCAGAGGGCTTCTGATTCAACTTGTTGAAACATAGCTAAGGATAAAATACCACAGATAAACATGGCAAAGCCCACAATGGATGTGGTGCCATATTTCTTTAATAGCTCAATAGGTTGCAATGTATATACACAGATACTAGCTGCCGATACAAGCCCCCAGAATAAAGCAAGCACATTAAAGTTAGAAACATCTAGCCCTTCTTGCATGACGATACAGAGTGTTCCCACCAAGGCTAATATAATACAGAAAAACTCTGGTACAGATGGCTTTTTAAAGTATCTCAAAAACAAATAGATGATGATCAGCGTAGGCGCAACATATTGAAGGACCGTAGCAATACCGACGCCTGAAATGGCAATGGCCTTGAAGTATGAGTACTGAGATAAAGCAATACCTAAAATACCAAATACTAATAATTTCCCTACATCCTTAGGTTCTGTAAAGATAGAGAAAATACGCTTACCCTCCCTTATATAAGCAAGTCCTATCGTCAATATACCAGCTATGAGCAAACGCGCTTCTAGTAGCCACTCCACATTGATATGCTTTGCATTTTCAAGGAATTGTACAGATGTGCCTGAAAGCCCCCAAAATAGGGCTCCTAAAATGGCAAGGGCCATACCTTTCCATTGTTTTTCCTCCATACAACCTCCTATCACAACTACGTTCACATTATGTACAATCATAACAAAGAGGCCTCTAAACCGCAATATCCAGTAAAGAGACCTCAAACTATGTACGTTTTTCTAGAGCAATTATAATAACTGTAGCAATAATCATGGCCATGCCAATTAACCCTAATGCACTAAATTGGTTGTCTAACAAAGCCCATCCAAAGAAAGCTGCCGAAATCGGTTCAATAGATGACAAGATGGATCCTGGCACTGCACCTATTCTCTTAACACCTTCTAAATAAGCATTAAAGGATACAATTGTCCCCAAAAAGACAACATTGAAACAGCCAATAACAGTCCATACATCCCACATAGCATACGAATTAGGCTGATGAAATAAAATGGCAACAACAATACCACTAAGAAGCATACCAAATCCTACAATCGGCAAGGTTCCATATTTATATAGTAAATCTACAGGAGAAACACTATATACAGAGACGCCTACAGCAGATAAGAGGCCCCACACGAGCACTGCCAACGGGAATCGCTCCATAGAAAAGCCATCATTCCCCATCAAACAAATCGTACCTACCAAGGCCAGTATAACGGAAATAATTTCCCCTTTAGAGGGCCTTTTACCATAACGGGCAAGCATATAAATAATAATCATTGATGGCGCCAAGTATTGAAGCACCGTCGCAATACCGGCCCCTGCTAAAGCAATGGATTTAAAGTATGTATATTGGCATAAAGCCATGCCAAATACGCCAAAAACGATAAGCCCTACCGTATCTTTCAAACTACGAAAGACATGGAAGATAGAATTACCATATTTAAACCATGCATAGACAACGGTCAATAATCCTGCTGTAATTAATCGCATGGTGACTAGCCATTCCAAGTTCATATCCCTAAAGTTACTTAAGAACTGTACTGAAGCACCTGATACGCCCCATAAAACAGCTCCTAATAGGGTTAGTAAGACACCTATAATTTCATATCGCTTCATAGGATTAGTCGCCTAAGAGATCTACATGTACTTTTACAACAACCTTGCGAATTTTAATAGGCTTATCATTAACAGCTAATAGTGGTCTATGGATATCAGATGGGAAGAATACTGTATAATACCCTTCTGGGCAATGGATGTGTCCTTCATCGACAGCTTCATTAGGATAGAAATAGCAATCACGATCTGGATAAGACTCCACAGGCTTTACGAGGCCTTTATCTACAAAAAAGCCCATATTTTCTTCCCCATCTACCATGAATTGAATATCTACATAGTTGCGATGAGACTCAGGTTTTGTAGTTTCAAACAATTTTGTTTCTACATCGTCTACATTGGCGTACATCATGTCCCCTTCAATGGCATGACGGCCGCCTGGCAATGCTTTCAAGTCTGTATTTTTTAAGAAATCTAAAGCTCGTACGATGGCTTTAGGATAGCCCATTTTTGTATAATCTGCAGTAATGCTAGAGAAAAACATATACGATCCTTTCTCGATATATGGAAATAATACCCGATACATAAGCAATTATATTATCTTAATGTTAGCACATATATACATAAAGGACTAGCAATTCTATTATTTCCACTGCATCTATACATACCAATGATTAGTTCCCCATATTCTCCAGTATCGATTAAGCTCTATCCTAATCTATTTCAAATATAGTAAAAGCCCTCCATACGCTACATATATGGAGGGCTCGTGTAAAATACTATTCAAATTTATGACTTACGTCAATTGTTATGCTATTAAGTTGTTACGATATGCAATTATCTATTCAGTTGTAGTGATTCTAACTGTATTTGATACAGTACGTGGACATGTTCTTAACTTTATTCTTGAGTCTTACGAGCAGCGATAATTTCTTCCGCTTGCTTATGTGGAACCTCTTCATAAGTATAGAACTGACGGTTAAATACGCCTTGTCCTTGAGTGATAGAGCGCAATGCAGTTACATAGTCGGCCATTTCAGCCAATGGTACTTGTGCTTTAACAACAGAAATACCTGTTCTTTCACTTTGTTCCATGCCTAATACACGACCTCGACGGCTATTCAAATCACCCATGATGTCGCCCATGAAAGCATCCGGTGCAAACACGTTAACTTCATAGATTGGTTCTAATAGGACTGGTTTCGCCTTAGGAATTACATCCTTGATGGCTTGTGACGTAGCTACTTTAAATGCTAACTCTGAGGAGTCTACGCTATGGTAAGATCCATCCAAGAGTGTCACTTGCACGCCAATCATAGGATATCCCGCAATTAAGCCTTTATCTAGGGTTTCTTTGGCACCCTTTTCCACTGCTGGTATGTATTGTTTAGGTACAGCACCACCAAAGATTTTGTCTACGAATGCAAATTCGCTTCCATCGTATAATGGGTCCACTTGAATCTTAACGTGACCATATTGACCATGACCGCCACTTTGTTTCTTATATTTAGACTCGGTTTCAGCGGAGCCTTTAATGGTTTCGCGGTATGGAATATATGGAGTCACAAGTTTAGCTTGTACGCCATATTTACGATCCATTTTGTTGAGGATATGCTCGAGATGAACCTCGCCCATACAATCGATTTGTAGTTGACGGGCCTCAGCATTTTTCACTACTACGCAAGTAGGATCTTCTTCTGCTACTTTTAGAACAGCACCAGCTAATTTTTCCTCCTCACCTTTTTTCACAGGTTCTAATGCTACTGTGTATAGAGGTTGAGGGAAACGGATAGCGTCGTATGTCACTTTAAAGTCAGGAGCAGTTAATGTATCGCCAGTCTTAGCATTAGCCAATTTCGGTATCACTACGATATCGCCAGCTTTAGCGGCAGATACAGGGATTTGTTGCTTCCCGATAAGGGTAACCATCTTGCCCCATTTTTCTTCTACACCTTGGTTTACATCATAAAGGCGGTCGCCTTCTTTTAGTTCACCAGAGAAGATACGTACAAAGCTTTGTTTGCCTGCGAATGGGTCTAACAATGTTTTAAATACGAATGCAGTTAAAGGTTTATCTACATGTACTACACATTGTTCGCCGGTTTCCGCATCAGTTGCGGTCATCACTTTTTTAGTTGCATCCGGCATGTAACGGATCATACGATCCAATACTTGATCTAGGCCAATACGAGATGTGGCACTGCCACACATGATTGGGCACACACGGCCACTAATCATCCCTTCACGCAAGCCTTGGCGAATTTCCTCTAAGGATAACTCTTCGCCTTCTAAATATTTTTCCAACAATTCATCGCTACCTTCAGCCGCGGCTTCTACGGTCATTTCCCGAATTTCTTGAGCCTTTTCGATAAGGTGAGCTGGTACAGCAATCTCTGTTGGTTGGCCGTCCTTGTAAGTAAACGCAGTCATTTTTGCTACGTCTACGACGCCTTCAAAGTTGGCGCCTTCACCGATAGGAATCTGCAATGGCATAATGCCTTTGCCAAATAATTCCCGCATTCTTTCAATAGTACCGAAGAAATCGGCACCATCAACATCCATTTTATTGATAAATGCCATGCGTGGCATTTGTAATTCAACTGCATAATCCCATGCGCGAACTGTGTCAGTTTCTACACCAGATGTGGCGGATAGTACCATTAACATACCATCGCACGCACGCAAAGCGGCACGAACTTCGCCATGGAATTCATTATAGCCTGGAGTATCTACGAAGTTAACCTTATGGTCATGCCATTCACATGGAGCCATGCCCAATTGGATTGTTACGTTACGTTTAATTTCTTCAGGTTCAAAGTCCATAATATGTTTATTGTCTTGGCCTTTACCTACGAAATCAACCGCACCAGAGGTTAACAACAAAGATTCGACAAGAGCTGTTTTACCCGCACCATCGTGGGAAACAACAGCAACATTTCTAATTTTATCACTACTGTACTCTTTCATCGGAATCGCCTCCTTAATGGCAAATTACGGCTTTTGCTAATACATTTCGACACACAAATAGAAAAGTCCTCTTTTTTCGAAAAAATTTATCAAAAAAAGAGGACTCTTTATTAATATTAATTTATATATGAGTATTATCTACCCACTAAAGAGGCACAGCCGCCAAGAAGTGCCATGAAGATTGCCCAGATAAGAACAAAGATAATGGATGTAATGATACAGGCAATGAAAACTTTCATTTTAGTAAGCATGACCTGTCTTGCCATAAGTTCTAAGGATACCCAGATAGAAATAATAAGGCTATTGTTCCCACAAAATAGATAACACCAGCAAAGGCACTACTATCGGATAGACCTAATATGCCCATTAAAACCAAGACTATCGTATAACCAATACTAAATAATAGTACCCCATACCCTTGTAGATACCAACTAACTTTCATAATGGCTTGTACGTTGTCGGTACCACCCATCTTAGTGATAACCCAGTTATATACATAGGAACCGATGGCACCATCACAAAGGACCAGCCGATACTATAAGCCATGCAAAGATGAATATAAAACTGGCACCGATACCGAGTAAATAGGTTAAAGCAGTAAATTCATTATGAGGGAGAAATGGAATTAACATAGTCCCAAATAAAGCCAATAGATACCAACTAACTATAATGGCTTGTACATTGTCGGTACCACCCATTTTAGTAATAACCCAGTTAATACATAGGAATGGCAACCATCACAAAGGACCAGCCGATACTAATAAGCCATGCAAAGATGAATATAAAGCACCGATAACCATTATTTTAACATAGTCCCAAAGCCAATATAATATATGGGATAGCCCACAAGAATACAGTGCCCCAGAATCCTTTTTGCAATGTCCCCGATTGTACAACTTGATCAATACCGCCTTAAACGGATTCGCAAATAACTGCCAAAAATCAGAATACCATTTTGTCTCCATAATACACCTCATGTAATGGGGCCCCATCTATATATAGATAAAACTACCCCAAAACTTATAATAGGATCAATGAATTAGATACACAGAGAAAACTAAAACTCTCCCGTCCGTTTACCGTAATGTTTGGAGTCACCATTTTGCTTCCACCCAACGGTATCACCGATGGACATAACGCGGCGCGTTAAGCAGTCTTTACATTTGTCTGCATTATCATCTACGCAAGGTTTGTTATCATATAACAAATACTTTGCCCGATGTTCAGGAATTGTAATGATAGGCATCAAAATATTGGCACCCGCAGCAAGGCCTTTTTCACGGCCCAGTTTATCCAAAGCTTGTAATGCTGTAGTAGCTGCAATATTTACGTCTTTCAAGAATAAGCGTGTCAACGCAATCATCTTTAGGCCCAATTGAATACGGCGCAATTTACCTGCTTCATCATCGATGCCCATCGCCAATGCCTCTTGGCCTAGCGGCGTATCATGATGTACCACATACGGTCCCATGCCGATCATGTCGATATCCATATCGCGATAGAACAAGATATCATTTACTAAATCTTCTTCTGTTTGGCCAGGCAAACCAATCATGACGCCTGTACCTACTTGGAAACCTACGCGGCGCAAGCTACGTAAGCATTCAACGCGCGTTTCAAAAGAGTGTAGTTCATCTTGAGGATGAATTTTATGATATAGCTCTTTATTTGTTGTTTCAATGCGCAATAAATAACGGCTCGCACCGGCTTCACGCATGCGGCGGTACGCCTCTTCGCTTTGCTCCCCTACGCACATCGTAATGCCTAGGGAACCATCGCCGATGGCTTTAATATCGCGAATGAGATCTACCACATAATCGACGAATATATCATCACTGCGTTCACCAGATTGTAACGTAATAGAACCATATTCATGGTCATAGGCCCACTGTGCCATCTTGATAATATCTTCTCGATTCATATCAAAGCGTTCCGTCTTGTCATTTTCACGACGGATACCGCAGTAATTACAATTCTTAATGCATCGGTTCGAGAACTCGATGAGGCCACGATAGTACGCTACAGGCTGTACATATTTCGCCTTCACTTCGTAAGCCTTTTTATATATTAACTGCAACTGTTCTTCATCAGTTACAGACATGAGAAATCTTAGCTCATCCTCGGTTAGCCATTCATCGCCAACGAGGTCTTTTCGAGAATGTCTTGCACTTGCAAACAATCACTTCCTTTCATAACGAACCGTCATCGATTCGCTTGGTATGGTAATGGATTCAATATCTGTAACACAGGTAAATCCATTAATTTCACGCGGCAAATCCCGTACATGTTTCACTTGCTCCGTCAAACATGCATGAGCCATCATGCCACGACTCATTTTAGAGGACGTACTCATCTGTTTAAATGTGTCGCCTCGCAATTCCCAAAATTCAACGGTCACTACCTTTGGATGGTTTACCATTTTGCATATTCTTTAGACGCTAGATTTAGGATCCAATCTTCCTTGTGAAAGTATGCATCTACCGTTTCGCGCCACGTATCGTATAAATTAATGCCTACCTTATCAACCATATCTAATCGATAGTCTCTAACGCCCATCATAGGCTCTACAACGCCGTACAAGGCAGACATCACAACGAGATGGCTTTCACCAAAGGCCTTGGCCTCATCAGACAAGTTCGACCAGTCTAAATATTTGAAAGCAATGCCATCGTAGCTTTCACAAGCACGCCCTACAGGATGAGACTCAAAATCTTGATAGAAATCAAAGAGCGCCTGCGCCTTATCATCCTTCAATTTTAAAGCCTTACCAAGGGCCGCCACATCGAGAGATTGCACATGTTTTACAATGTCTTGTGTGATGTGCGGTTGGAATTGACCATCTAAGACCGTAGGATTGACTGCCCCGTCGTTGATAGTAGCTGGGGTAATCGTTTTAGTCTTACTAGGAGAGAGGACGATTTTCATGGGATAATTCCGCCTTGATAGTTTCCTCTGTCAAATTGTCGATCAACTCAGGATTCCACAACATGAGAGGCACAGCCACTACGTGGCTAGCTTTCATTTCTTTACATAAATTAATGCATTCTTTAAGGTAATCAGAATCTTCATCTACAAGATCGCATACGATAACAACGTGACGGCCTTTTAGATTAACACCTTCGTAGTCGATGCTGCCAGCAGATACTGTAAGCATACCTGTTTCCAAACGACCTTCACTCATGTCGTTCAAGCGAGACATCAACACGTGCTCGAGCATAGTGGATACAGGTGTTACACGCGGCCAATACCGATAAGGGCCTCAGGTTGGGCGTGAACAATAACTGTTTTCTTGCGTTTATCAGTTCTAAAATCAACGAGAGCTTTTTCTAAAGCGCCAAAGAACACGAATAATTGCCAAGGATCAAAAGAACCTGTTTGGAACATGTCGATAACAGAGCCATCCTCATCCATATTTAGGCGCGTTAATAATTCCTCTGCAATGTCGTTTACTACAACACTAAAATCAGATTGCATTGCATCTTGTACTTTTACTTCGTCTGCCATTAGGTCCTCCTAATTTCTATCTATTACACTGGTGAGGGAATGTTCCCTACAGGATTTATACTATCTTTAATTGTAACATATTTTATAGCCCACATGGTTATTCATGGATACACTTTTTACATAACAACTATACCAGTTATATGACAAAGTAATTCTAATAAAATAATGTTGCATGATTAATGTAACTTTATAAATTTGAATACCTGTTATACAAAAAAGACCGCTAACGCGGTCTTTTCCTATTACCCTACAATGAGTAGGTAAATATTCATAACGGTAACAACAATACCAATGCCCCATAATAGCACATTCGTATATGTATGGTTCGCATATTGCCCCATCACCTTACGGCTACTCGTCATATAGAGCTGCAAGAAAATTGTAATAGGTAGTTGCAAACTCAAGAACATTTGAGAGATCAACAATGCTTGGAATGAATCAGTAACAAATACAATCAACAGCAATGCCGGAATGTATGTTAAAGCCAAACCTAATCGAGTATGGAAGTCTTTCATATCGTAAGACTCACCAAACATGCCTGCAAATATACTCGCTCCAGCCATACCTGCTGTAGCAGAAGAGGCAAAGCCCGCAAAGAGCAATGCGATAGCAAAGATAGTACCTGCTGCAGGGCCAATGAGAGGTCGTAACAACTCCTCCGCCTGTTCAAGCTCTGTTACTTCAATGCCGTGAGTAAAGAACACTGCTGCCGCCAGTAAAATCATGGCGGAGTTAATCATCCACCCAATCCCCATAGAGAATAAGGTGTCTAGGAATTCATAACGCAATTGGCGCTTCATTATAGAAGGATCTTGCGTATTGAATTGGCGACTTTGGATGATTTCTGAGTGCAAGAACAAATTGTGAGGCATAATAACAGCCCCTAAGATACTCAAAATAACGAGCATCGATTCATTCGGAATCTTAGGATCTACCCAACCAATGCCTGCTGCCGCCCAATCTACATTGACCATATTGACCTCAACGAGGTAGGCCAATGCAATAAGGGATACAAAACCTGCAATAATCCGCTCCAGTTTTCGATAGGAGTTTGTAATGAGCATAACAGTACATATAACGGCCGTTAATACACTACCTATCAGAAGCGGAATGCCAAAGAGCATTTTCAATGCAATAGCAGCGCCGATAAATTCAGCCAATGCCGTTGCCGCAGCTGCAATGCCAGCTGTACTCAATACAAATCGAGATACATAACGCGGTAAAAATTCATAGGCACATTCGGATAAGCATTGGCCCCGTACAATGCCTAAATGAGCCACGTTATGCTGCAATAAAATCAGCATAATCGTAGATAGTGTTACTACCCATAAAAGTTCGTAACCATAACTAGCACCGGCAGCTAGATTAGCCGCCCAATTGCCAGGGTCGATAAACCCTACAGTTACGATAATGCCAGGCCCTATAAATTTAAAGACCTCGCTCACCTGGTGCTTACCATTTTGGTGAACAGTAAACAACTGTTTCTTTAAGAAATCAATCATTATAACTCCTTATTAAGGGTTATAGAGTAAAGGTCATCTCCGTTTGCATGCGAGCATCGGTTTTAGATTTTGTATCCTTACCACCGGTATAACGGATGCGCACATTATTATTTACTTTAACACGAGAATCATCAATTTTGAATTTCTTCATTTTTTCTTTGATTTGTTCATCTGTTAAAGCGCGCTCTTCTGGTTTTGCCACTTCATCATTAGCTGTATCTAAAGCCTCTTGTTGAGATTTAGATACTTGGTATGTTTTACCAGATTTCTTAGCTTTTTCAGCACGTTTTTCGTCTAATTTTTGACGGCGCTCTTCGGTAACTTTCTTATCGCGAGCGATACGATAATCCATTACATCACGCATATTTTCTTGATAAATACGCAATGCATATTGGCGATCATTTTCGTTCATTTGCTCTCGTTTTGTTACTACCTCATCGATAAGAGGCATGAGCTCATCCTTTGTATAGCTTGTATTGCCATCAAAAACAAAACCATGTGTATCTGTAATAGCACCGTGTTTAATTAGTGTTTGTAATGCCGTATACGTCCAATCATTTGGCGTAATCACACCTGCACTCACATGATGTTGTGCTTTGCTAGAACTTCTAACAGTTTCTACATCAGCACTAACACCATCACCATAGGACGTGCACTTGGAATAGCAATGCTTTCAGCATGAACAAACCAACAGAGGCAACAAGACATAATGCACCGATACCAAGCGCGACGAAGTAAATTCATGTGACGTGTATATTTTGTATTCATAAGAGTCTCCTTAAAATTACATTTTATACAATCTATTATATGAAACCCCTTGTCATACGTCAACTCTATAACCTTACACGCCTGTATAATCAATATTTACAAGACCTTAGGCTCACTTGAGTCCTTACACATTAAGGTCCATACCTAGTAAATAATACAATAAACAAAAAGACCTCACATCGCGTGATGTGAGGTCTCAGCATGGCGGAGGATTAGGGATTCGAACCCTAGCGACGGTAACCCGCCCTAACGATTTAGCAAACCGTCCTCTTCAGCCTCTTGAGTAATCCTCCATGCTTTACTGGGTAATCATATCATACCCAATAAGGCATTGTCAATTGTATTATTTCAACATGGATTCGATGAACCAGATTTGTTTTACTACTATATTAAATATAATATTCTATGTAGCCATCGGGAATTTTCTTTTCCTCAGCCTTACCGTTATTAGTACGACGAGGTTTACGGACATACATATTTTCTGGATCTGTTTCAAAGATAACCATGTCTTTAGGGATATCATGTTTAATAACGAGGTTACAACCGATTTTTGTGCGGGCCCGATAGTAATATCCCCTAAGATTTTTGTGCCTGTACCGATGAGCACTTCGTCTTCGATGGTTGGATGGCGTTTTACCTGTTTAGAGGACATACCACCTAACGTTACTTGATGGAACAGTGTTACATTATCACCTACGATGGCAGTTTCACCGATTACAACACCCATACCATGGTCAATAAATAAACCACGGCCGATCGTTGCACCTGGGTGAATTTCAATGCCCGTTACGTGACGAGAATGTAATGCCACACGACGCGCCAAGGTTGGCCATCCCGCCTTATAGAGGCGGTGCGCAAAGAAATGCCAGAACAAGGCTGTAATATGCGGATACGTCCAAATGACCATCCACACGCTTGTTGCGGCTGGGTCAGAATCCATTACGCGCTTAATATTATATTGAATTTTGCCCCATAATTCGCGTAAACCTTGCATCATAGTGACTCCATCTCAAATAACTCTACTCATATAATATATAGTATACAACATATGTGGTCTGTATTCCTATACATAAGATGTTTTATCTATGCGAAATCCGTTACTTTACATATTCATTATTGCAAAGTCCAAAAGGGATAAATATTTTTCTACCCCATCTGGCGCAATAACCACATATTCGCCTTTGGTTCTTCTCGAGCAATACGCTTAGCCGCTACGATAGCTGCCCCCGCTGAAAGTCCAATAGAAACACCGCTTTCACGCATAAAGGTTTGTACTTCGCTAAAGGCTTCTTCATCACTTACAGTTTGTACGCCGTCCATCAAGCTTTGGTCGAAGTTTTCAGGAATGAAGCCCGCCCCAATGCCTTGAATTTTGTGAGGACCACCCTTACCTTCTGTAATGGCTGGAGATCCTGTTGGCTCTACGGCGATAGCTTTTACGTTAGGATTATGTTCTTTCAATCGTTTTGTAACGCCTGTGAAAGTACCACCAGTGCCGATACCTGCTATGAAAACATCTACATTTGGCACTTGTTCTACGATTTCGGCACCCGTAGTACGATAATGCATATCTGGATTTGCAGGATTTACAAATTGGCCCAAAGTAAAGCATTAGGATATTTCTCTAAGATTTCATTTGCTCGTTCAAGAGCACCCTTCATGCCCGTTTCTTTCGGCGTTAAGATGAGCTGTGCACCATAGCCTTAATAAGTTCACGACGTTCTTTACTCATGCTTTCAGGCATAATAATTACAGTTTTAATATGTAAGATAGCGCCCACCATGGCAAGAGCAATACCTGTATTGCCACTTGTAGCCTCTACGATGATGCTATCCTCATGGATGCGGCCTTTCTCCTTGGCGTCTTGTAACATGCCAAGAACGGCACGGTCTTTCACAGAGCCACCTACATTATATTTTTCAAGTTTTACATAAATATTGGTATTTGGTAATTGATATACCGGCGTTTTACCAATCAAGTTCAGTTGTTTGATTTGTTACTATGCTCATCTGATCCTCCCTCTAGCGACAGATGATAAAAATCGTCCTCAGGAATATCCCAAGGACGATATGTATTTCACCTTGTTACTCACTATACACTGGGTATAAACGTTTATGTATTCTGATTAATACACCATACTCTAACACCTGAATCAATCCATTGTCAAGAGAATGAGAATAGCTTTTAAAACCCTAAAAATACAGGAAATAACTAGGTTTATCTATTTACTTGTAAGTACGTCCACCACCACATCCCAGTGATAGGCACCAATATGATGGCTAAAGCAATCCAATAAAGAGAAGGCCCCTACCAATAACTTAGACGAGGAACTAAGGATATACAACGCTCTTGGCAATTATATGCTTTACTTAAGTCATGATGTAGCGCTACATGGCCCCATAAGAAGCCTGCTATACATAGGAAATAATATAAGGATCAAGAATACATGCGTGGATAGTTCATTATTTTCATGCATAATGCGGTTGATAACAGGTGAAACTAGTACATTCACTAGCATAGCTAACACCTTGAACCACACAACGCAGACAATATATGTCCACATACTCCCCTTGGTCATCCACAGCATGTATAGGAGTCCTATTATACTTGCCCCCAGAGAACCCTTTTCGCCTTCCATGTATCGCTCCATCCAAGATGGCGGCTCCTTGCCCTCCTCTACTTGGCTATAGTGAAAGGATAGATTTCTTTCACCATGGGCCACATCGACAAGCCCCAAAACTTGGAATACGACGAGCAAAAACAAGACAGCTACAACGACTTGGAAACTTTCACTAAAGAAAATATCCATAAAATCAACATCGAGATAGCCTATATTCATAAGGTTGCCGTATATATCGTAAAAGGCTAGATATATAGCATTTGTTAGGAATAGGTCCATAACAAATAGGAGCAACACAAAGATGATATAACCGTTCCAGCGAGTCCATTTATTTTGTGATTCTATATAGGTATTCGTTCCTACCATAATCGATGCAGGGTGTATAGACAAGGTCACACCGATCATAAAAAACATTATAAACGATGTGACCATTGTTAAATATTCGTATGCCATATTAACGGTATGCTACGCGCTCAGGCTGCATGTCGTGGAAATGAAGGCGCTCTTTTGCCGTCTTTTCCCACTCTGTACCAGGCTTGCCATAGTTTGCGTATGGATCGATGGACAAACCACCGCGCGGCGTAAACTTGCCCCATACCTCGATGTACTTAGGATCCATCAACTTCACAAGGTCTTTCATGATGATATTGATGCAGTCCTCGTGAAAGTCCCCGTGATTGCGGAAACTAAATAGGTATAATTTCAAAGACTTGGACTCTACCATTTTCTTATCTGGTACATAGGAAATGTAGATAGTCGCAAAGTCTGGTTGACCTGTCATAGGACATAAGCTAGTAAACTCAGGACAGTTAAACTTAACAAAGTAATCATTATCAGGGTGTTTGTTATCAAACGCCTCTAACACCTGTGGTGCATAATCAGTAGGGTAATCGGTCTCGTGACCTAACATCGTTACCCCTTGTAACTCTTTTTCAGATCTGCCGGATGCCATAAAGAACCTCTTTCTATAATACGATATAAGAAATAATTCATGTGATACCTAATTATATCATAAGAAATTCTAGTTCTTATTTTCTAAAGTATATTCCATAAGAGGCTCTACCACATTATAATTACGGTTCTATATATGTAATTAATTGATAGAACAAAAACATATATACAGCTTTAAAAATTTTTATTGTTAACAGACACACTTACATTTCCCTTAATTCTCAATAACGAGAATATACTTTTTCTTCACAACTTAAACTCTACAAAAAATCATAGAATTTCAGTATACCTAGAGCCGCTAAGAAATAAAAGAATACAATCCACACTACATACATCTGTTTCTTTCTAGCCCAATCATAATAACGACTGTGTGATGGCTGCCTGAATAGGGTAGCTGCAACTAAAACAGGTTGTAAAAACCAAACCATAACAATTGGCACAGCTATGTAATCTAAGAAATAAAACATGCTAAATAGCATGAAGGGGTATGTAACAATTATCTCCCAAGAGATAACTTTAATAAAACCATAATTGGAATTAGCAATTAAAGATACTAATAATGGTGAAAGTTTTTTTCTTAAGAGTATCTTATATATAATCCAATAGAGAACAATTGCCGAGTAAAAGATTACTACGAAAACTAAGGGTAAATGAATATGCACAAATACTAACTCCTTTTACGACTTAAATAGTTATAAATATAAGTCCATACTACATAGATCAAAAGGATTACAATATATACAGTAACAAAAAAATAAAAATCAACTTCATCCTCAATCATTTCAGGATTTGTAACAATAGTAAAAGGGATAATTATAAGAAAGAAAAGTACAACGCCCCTCACAAAATAATTATAAATTTTTAAAAATAACATATGAGCATTCCTATTATTAAAACTACTCGTTTACAATACAACTAAAATTTTAATTCTAATATATCACAAAATTTATATAAGTTTACATAATAAAAATTAGAACAATCCATCATGATTGCCACATCCTTAACACCATACATCGGCTATGATAAGAATGCTAAGATAGTAAAAGGACGTTATAGTTCTAAATCATTCAGTAATACTTATCACTGAAGATTAGACTATAACGTCCTATCGGGTTTAAATGATCATGACCTTAAGATTAATTCAAATATAATCATTTTTTTAAGAGCTTATATATAAAGTACCAACCCAACATAAATATTCCACTAATAATATAAGCACTACCATAGAAGTATATCAAAAACTCGTCACTAGTAACCTTAGGATCCATAAGAAGCATTAATGTAATGCCTACTAGGAAAAAAATCATTCCACCCCAAAAGATTAAATTAAATATTTTTAAAAACATTTTCACCTCAATAATATGCTAACGTTTATCAAGCATGTCTCGTACTTTTTTATATCTTCAGTTTCTTAAACATCATTTGTCCGTATCCTTTTTCAAATTATATTTAATTCTATCATCTATATTCCTTACTAAGTTTTTTTGAGAATCAGCAGATTGTGGCTTTATTTTCCCGCCAAAGGATCTGCTTTTCTTAAAAGATTAAAAAATGAACAAAGATTTTTCATCATATAACTCTTTAGCAAAAATATCGCTTATTCTATGCCCCTCTAAACAGGGAATTGTTAAAAACATCTAAATCCGACTCTTTACGGACGCATTCATCATTAATCCATATATGTTTATGTGGCAGTAGATATTTTCCACCAGGAGAAAGATCAATATCTACTATTATATTAACACTATTAATCGTAGATTGAGATATAAAGTTTGTACCAGATATACTCTTATATGAATTGTATAAAATTTAAGTTTATAATAAAATTTTCATATACATTTGGTAATGTTAATACATTCAGAGAAATATAACACCTTATGGAGGTCCCTTATGAAATTAAAACAGCTTATTTTATCTAGTATCGCTGTAGGTGCACTAGCTTTCACATTTGGCGTTGCACAGCCTGCACAAGCAGCTATTGGCATGGAGAATCCTGGTCCCGCGATGAACCTTGAGAAACCTGTATCTGTAACAACACAGCATCACATCAATGTAGATGGCAAGGTAGTTGAGCCTATTAACGGTCAGCAAAACGTAATCTATGTAGACGGCCAACCGCTCGTAGCATTGCGCCAAGTATCTGAAGCATTGGGCTATAAAGTAGCGTGGGATGAACCTACTAAAACGGCATTGGTAGATATGAATATCGCTACACTAGCAATCCAACCAGACTCTGCTGAAGTAGTACGCCATGGCAAATTAAAGATTATCAACCTTGATACATCTGAATCCTTCTTACCAGCAGCTCGCAAGGTAGACGGAACCATCTTTGTAAAACCACAAGTATTCAAATTATTGTTGAACCAAGTAAACATTACAAAGGACGAAATCTTCATCGCTCCTCAACGCGCACAATTGGCATCCACTACAAACACAGAGGTATCTCATAAGAATGAACTCAACACCTTCTTACCGCCATCTCAAAAGGATGTAAAGAAAAAAGAAGATCCAAAAGCGACAGAAAAACCACTTATTAAAATCAAAAAAACATTGGCTAAAGACGCTGTAACTACAACAAATACAGAGACTACAGAAAAATCTGGATACCAACGTCCAAGCGGCTTAGATCGCTAATCTATAGGCATACAACAAAAGGTCCCCAATGGACTGCTCCCCATTAGATATAATCTTAGGGTGTACAGTCCATAAGGGACCTTTTTATTCTGTAAAAGTAACTAAAAACAACTATTTCAAAATTAATTATTTGCCAAAACCATAACGGTTAAGTGATGTATTACCATTGCCATAAATAGCCATAATCTTTGCCATGAAATAATCAGCCATTGCTACAGAGTATGCTGCAATATCATTGTAATCAGAATATTTAGGGGCCACATTAGTAGTGTTAACGCTTTCAATAGTTACATTTTTATTATTAGTTACAGGTGCTGTAAGTTTGTTTGTATTAGTAGTAGGTGCAGGATCTGTAACAGTTACTGTAGAACCCATGGCTGGATTAACATAACCTGTTGGAGTAGATACTGGTGGACGTTGGGAATCAGTATATTTGTAGCCATAAGAAGCGTCTGCTTGTTGTGGTGCTACTGTAACAGCGCCAAAAGCAAGTACAGCTGCGGCCAAAACGATAGAGAATTGTTTTGATGCTTTCATAAAAAACCTCCAAATAACACAAAAGTATTATATCAAAAATTATGATAACGGAGATTTATTATAAACCATCTACATAAACGCACAATGAAAGAGAGTTAATATCATTTATATTTCATTTATCACTTTATTTTGATACCTTTAAAAGCATCTTTCACCTCATCCATTTGGCGTTTTACATCACCAACAGATTCTTTTACATCATCGGGAACCTTGATGCTATCTATACCTTTAGCTGACTCAGAGGCACGCTTACTATTTTCACCAGCTTGCTTCATCCCCTCTTTAATCCGATCCATATTCTCATCGATCTCATCGAAGGATTCGTCGTAAAGGATAAAATTACTACTCCCATGAGATGTAATGTTAAGAGGCCCCATGGTGAGCTGCCCATTATCGATACGCAACGCATCTGTAGAAATAGTCGTAATATTCGTATTCACTGTCACATCACTAAAGGATAAATGACGTCCCTTATTGTGAAAGTTTCCTGTAATATTTTTAATTGGAATGAGCATATAATGACCTTCACCAGACCAGAAATTCCCCCATACCTCCATATCACGAGGCTTACCTTCGCTTTTAAAGTTCAAATTAGCCGATACGGGCACAACGAACTCAGGTGTTTTAAGGGCTACACTACTATCTAAATCCTTGGCTACGCCTGTAATTGTATAGGCTCTTGTATCTAGATTATATACACCTTTTGCCTCTAATTTGCCACTATATACATTAGCATTAACATTTTCAAAATTTAAAATGCCATCTTGGTACGTCACATCACCCACTACGTTTTCAAAGGTAAGCGCAGGAATACGTAAAATAGGCATCGTTACACGGCCTTTAGCCAACGGTCGATTAAAATCACCAGTTACTCGCGTCAGCAAGGTCATAGCATCGTGAATATCATCGCCAAAACCAAGAGAGGCGGGGTCCACACCTTTCACATCAAACTGTAAATCTAACTGAGGCATGCGATGTTTTAGCACATCTTTTAAGTCTATCCGGCCTTTTAAAACAAGACCGTCACCAATAGCATTGCCACCAAATTTGCCCGTCTCCATATCGATGTGTACAGCACGATTACTATCTAGATCAATCCGGGCATTTACATCTTTCATCACATAGTGACGATTTCTGTTAAATACCTCTAGTTGGCTATTTCTAAGTCTAATCTTAAGATCTAAGTGTTGCCCTTGCCAATTAAAGTTACGCACCTTATTGCCTAGTTCCTCTTGTCGTTCTTGTGTAGTCTTTTTCGGTGGTTTTGGACGCGGTTCGACCTCATTAAGAGGTTTCTTTACATCTGGTGAGGCAGGAACGAAATCCAGCCGATTATTCTCGTCCAAATCGACAACGATGACCGCATCGTTTAGCTCAATACCATTAATAGCAGACGCTTTGAAGTTACGTGTCACCACGTCCCACATGTTAACTCGTATCTTACCATCTGGAACTGTTATTAATCTCCGCCCATCTGGATCCGTCCATACTAAATCAGTAAAGGATAGTGTCCCCCAAGGTGTGGCAGATAAACTTTCCACAGTAACAGTACCTCGCATCATAGTCTGGCGAGCCATAACCTCATTAAAGATAACGCCCATTCCGCGACTAGCAATAGTGGCAAGTACAAAGAAAACAATGGCTCCTATGGCAAGAAAAGCAGCAAGGCCTTTAAGACCTTTCTTATACAATTGTTTATATTTTGTCCAATAAGAACGTATATAATGTTTCATAGCCTTATTATATCATGTTGAAGATGTCCAATCAAAATAAAACTATTCTCTAAATGCTAATAATAGGGCTCTGAAGCATTAAGGGGAAAGCAGTAAAATTAAATATCTATTTACGTACATTTCAATTCACATTGGGCATCATATATGAGACTTCAAGGTATACATAGGTTGATGGGACTAATGTTTACTAAACGTAATAAAAAGCGTTGCCTATACCGTATGAGCGACTTAGCTCGCTTTGGAGCGAAGAAGGTATAGACAACGCTTTTTAATTTAAATGTCGAGTTAGAGTTGGGCCCCATCAACCTAATGCTAATAGCTTAAGAATTGACGCCCAAGTTAAGGAAATTACGCTTTTACGCCTTTGCCGTATTTTACAAGGCTTTCTGCTTCAATTTCTTCTTGAGTGCGATAGTCTTGAGGAATATTGGACAAGCGAATCCAGCTGCGTACTGCTTCTACTAATACGATAAGGATCATGAGGAACATCGCAGCACTGAATGCTACTAGAATCCATTTACCAGCTGGGATATAGCTATTAAATACGTTTTCAAAGTCTGCAGCAATCGCAACGATGGCCATTAGGATACATGGAATACCTGTAACCCATGCATAGCGTTTGCGGCCAAGTCGCATAATAACAGTAGTACTTACAGCCAATGTCATAGTACCTAATAATTGGTTAGATACGCCGAATAGAGGCCAGATAATACCAATGTTACCTTGTAGAACTAGGTAGCCCCACAAGATACAAATCAAAGCTGCACAACCATATACGCCAGGAGCCCAATGTTGGTCGTTGAACTTAGGATGGAAATGACCTAATAATTCTTGAAGCAAGTAACGACCTACACGAGTACCAGCATCGATCAAAGTCATGATGAACAAGGCTTCGAACATGATACAGAAGTGATACCAGTAACCCATCAAGTGATCCATGTTAGGCAATCTGGAGAAGATATGAGCCATACCTACTGCAAGGGATACGGCGCCACCAGGACGGTGCATCAAGTCTTCCCCAACCATTGCGGACAATGCTGGCAATTCATGTACTTGAAGACCTAGTGCTTTAAAGGATTCTACTGTGGAGTTAATAGCGAAGTAATCATCTGGATGCAATGCAGTGGCTGCAATCAACGCCATCATAGCGATGAAACCTTCTGTTAACATCGCACCATAACCGATAGGTAAGATTTCTCTTTCATTAGTAAGCATTTTAGGTGTTGTACCTGTAGCAATTACTGTATGGAAACCAGATAACGCACCACATGCGATAGTAATGAAGATGTAAGGGAATACAGAACCTTTCAATACAGGACCGCCACCCCAGATATATGGAGTAACAGCTGGCATTTGGATTTCAGGCATTACGATGATAATACCGAGAGCCAAGGCGCCAATTGTACCGATTTTAAGGTATGTAGATAGATAATCACGAGGAGCGAGCAATAACCATACTGGCAATGCTGCTGCAAAGAAGCCATACACAGCAAGCATGATTTCAATAGTTTGCAGGTCGTACGTGAACCAAGAAGCATATTCGCTAGCCGCGATGTTAGGACCGTAGATAATGCCTACGAAGATTAACGCTACACCAATGATAGTAGCCTCTTGGATTTTACCAGGGCGCAACCATTTTAAATAAATACCGATAAAAATAGCAATTGGAATTGTAGCGAATACGGAGAAGAATCCCCAAGGAGAGTTATGCAATGCATTCGCTACTACTACGGCCATACCAGCGAGGGTAATAACCAATAGGAACAAGGTAGCAAGCATAGCACCAAAACCAGCTAGTTTACTGATTTCTTCGCGTGCAATATCCGCGATAGACTTACCGTCATAGCGAACTGAAGCGAACAAGATAACCATGTCATGTACAGCACCGGCTAATACGGAGCCGATAAGGATCCATAAGGCACCAGGCAAATACCCGAACTGGGCTGCAATAACTGGGCCTACGAGCGGGCCTGCACCTGCAATAGCTGCAAAGTGATGACCAAAGGTTACCCATTTGTTAGTTGGCACGTAATCGTGACCATCGTTGTGAATCATAGCCGGCGTCGGACGATATTGGTCCAAGGTCAACACCTTAGCCGCTATGAAAGCCCCATAAAAGCGGTACGCTAAAATCAGAATACACGCGGAGGCAATAACTAAGTAAATACCATTCATAACCATATAAACACCTCCATTTGTTTCGTGACATGGTGTATATGAAAATTCTGATAAAAACTTATGTTTCCATGCCACTTTGGATTGTAAAAATGTTAGTACTTACACATTCATTGTATAACTAATCACGAGAGTGTCAACTACTATTTAGTCATTTTGAAAGCTCTCTATAACTTAAAGACATAACAAAAAGGCATCCTCCACATAGGAGAATGCCTTAATAAGTGTAGAAAAATAGTTTATATCTATAGTCTTACCACGATACCAGCTTCGTGGAGAGCCTTCTTAATATCTTTTATTGTTAACACTTTATCGTGTAATAAAACACCTGCAAGGGCGCCTGTTACATTAGTTTTTGTAAATAAATCCACAAAATGTTGTACATTACCTGCACCGCCGAAAGCCGTTACTGGCACATCTACTACTTCAGCTAATGCTTGGTATAATTCAATATCAAAGCCAATGCCTGTGCCATGTCTATCGATGCTTGTAACCAACAATTCACCTGCACCGCGTTCTACCGCTTCTTTTGCCCATTCAAGAGCATTTCTACGCTGTCCAGATTCACCTGTCTGACCATGACCGTAAGCGTACCAAACCTTTTCAAAAGGATTATATTTTACATCAAGACATACGACGATGCCTTGGTTACCGAACTTTTTAGCCCCTTCTGTAATAAGGGATGGGTTAGCCAAAGCGGCGGTATTAATGGAAATCTTATCCGCACCAGCTTTCATAAGAGCCGTCATATCCTCAACAGAGGTTATCCCACCACCAACAGTAAGTGGCATAAATACCTTATCAGAGGATTTAAGAACCATATCTGTGAAAGTTTTACGACCCTCTGTTGTAGCCGTAATATCTAATAATACAAGCTCATCTGCGCCTTGTATTTCATAACGTTCTGCACATTCTACTGGATCCCCTGCGTCAACCATATCACGGAATTGTACGCCATTCTGTACGCGGCCATTCGCCACACCAAGGCAAGGGATAATACGTTTTGCTAACATTCAGTCGTCCTCCTATTTTTTTGAGTCTGCGTAAGCTTCTGTAATATTACCAAACGTACGCAACAAATTCAGACCTACGATACCACTTTTTTCAGGATGGAATTGCATTCCATATACTCTGCCACGTTCAACTACGCCAGGTACATCGATACCATAGTTAGCTGTGGAAATGATATATTCAGGATCTGTATCTACATAATAGGAATGAACGAAATAGGTATATTGATCGTCTACATTGCTGAAAGGACTATCTTGATGATGAACTACATTCTTGTTCCAGCCCATGTGAGGTACACTGAGACCAAGATCGCGAGGAATTTCTTTTACTTTACCAGGAATAAGACCTAAACCTGGAGTCGGACCGTACTCTTCGGATTCCTCAAATAATAATTGCATACCTAAACAAATGCCTAATAGTGGAATTTCACGCTTTACTACTTCATGAAGTACATCGACTAAGCCGCGCTCTTTTAGAACCGCTACTGCCGATGCATACGCGCCTACACCTGGCAAGAGAACGCCATCAGCGTTTAATATAACCTCAGGATCCGCTGTTAGCACTGCATCGAGGCCGATGTAGGCAAAAGCTTTCTGGACGTTAAATGTGTTCCCTGCGTCATAATCTATAATGGCAATCATAATAAACTCCTTTCAACCGCCTTAATGAGCCCTAGAGAAAATACTAGGGCTCAAACATTCACGCATTCACGTTGTTTTCGATATATATATTCGTCAAAGGGAAAAAAAAGTCCTGCCTATAGATTGCGTAAAAGCTAAACTCCATTCTATAGAATAAAATTCGATATCAAAACAAAAAAGTTACTAATTTATTTGATAATTTCTACGTTTATTTATTCATAAATTGTTTTAATATATGCCGCATTACATCTCCATCTTGAGCCATTGGAATAGTAAGTCGCAACCAACCGTCTCGTTGACCTCGGCGCACTTGATACCCTTCTATTAGCCACGCATCGGCAAGGCCATCTGCATCCGCATCAGGAGCCTCAAAGAATATAAAATTCGCTTCACTCTTGTAGTAGTGAATGCCTAACTCATCAAATAGGGCCTCCCATTTAGCCCGTTCCTCTGCATTTTGAGATACTGTTCTCGCCAAGAACGCTTGATCATCGAAGGCAGCCTCTGCGGCCACTTGGGACAAGGTATTGAGATTATAGGGCAAACACACCCTGATGTAGAAGATCTACATCATTATAAATCAAATTTGTTATTTCAAACTTATCATTTAAAGTAAAACAGCCTTTTAATTCATTATAAGAAAAGGCATATCCATTCATCATACTTCTTGCGTTGTCTACTATTATAGAGTATACCAATAAACATAATAAGGGTTAGGATTTTAAGTATTATCTCCATACGTTCTGTTCCTCATAAAGAAATCAAATCATCTAATTACTATTTGCACAAAGAAAAGGCCTATACTTTCACCCATATGTTACATAGAACGGAGCCAAGTATAGACCTTTTGTAATTATCCCCAAACTTTTTCTATATCTGCCACGCTATGTGCATCAGAACCGAGTACAAATGGCACACCGATAACAGCAGCCATGCCTTGGATGAAGCGGCTTGGATACATTTCACGACAGTCTGGTTTGAAAAAGCCACTCATGTTGTAGTCTAATTCGCGCCCTTGTACGCGCATGATATGCAAGATATCGCTTACCACCTGTGCATTGCGGCGATCTAAGTGACGCTCAAAGCCAAAGTGGTGTTGGTATTTCTTGATTAAATCAAAGTGACCAATGCGTTTTGGCGTATATTCACCGAGGTCAGCGCGCACAGCTTGGCGCACGGTAGAGTAATATTTGTAATATAACTCATACTGCTTTTGAATCCATGGACCAAAGCCCTTTTCAAATTCTTTAGGGCTGTAGTCTAAGCAATAAAAGGCATTATTAACGCCTTCCATAAAGTGAACAGATAAAATATTATCATCCGTCAACGGACCGTAGCGATCGAGGAACTCTTGAATATCCGTCTCAAAGCCGGGAATGTAATCCACTTCAAAGCCAAGTGAGATGTCGATATGCGTGCCATAAGCACGTTGCAATTGACGGCCTAATTCTAGATAGGAATCTACTTGATTCAATTTCAAAGACGCCGTGTTATAAGCCTTTTTGTCGCCACCGTATTCAGCAGCAAAGCCCGCAGGCAATGGTGCATGCTCAGTGAGGCACACCTTTTCAATGCGCAATTCGATGGCCTTTTCAATCATCAACGCAGTGCGGTCACCACTACCATGGGGACACAATTCTGTATGTACATGACCGTCCACAAGTCGGCTACGATACTTGCTATAGCCAACGAACTGTCGTTCATCTTTCATGTTCATTCAATCACCCTATTCGCCCTAACCCGTAGCGAACCCTTATCTATCATCTTTACATTATTAATGTATCTAATTAATGTATCTATTTAATGTATCTAATTAATATTCCTAATTTATATATGTATTATTATATATGTATTATTATCTACGTTTTATTATACCAATAATGCGTATGTTTCGGTATCCTGATATTTACCATGTTTGAAACCAACTTGCGGTGTTAGACCACAGTAGGTAAATTCAAACCGTTCATGTAGCGCTGTACTAGCTGCATTTCCTGCCGTAATGACAGATACCACCGTATGTAATGTTTCCGTTTGTTTAGCATGTTCTAATATATGGGCCATCAATTTAGACGCCACGCCTTTGCCGCGATACTCTTGATGAATGTAGATAGATAATTCGACGGTACTTTTGAAAGCATCCTTTGTTCTATATGGTGAAAGCGATGCATAACCTACCACAACATCGTCCATAACTCCTACAAAAATGCAGTGCTCAGACGTTTGATGAGCCTCATACCACTCCTGCCATTCTGGCAACGTACGAGGTTCAAGATCAAGGGTGGCTACTCCGTTCACAACCTCGTAATTGTAAATATCTAAACAAGATGGTACATCATCCTTTGTAATTGGGCGTATTAATAATTCACTCATAAGAATTCCTCAAAAAGTTGGTATTTCTATATAAATTAACCACTTATATCTATTATAAAATGATATAATAAAATCACCTCCAGAAGAAAGGAGGTGTTATATTGGAGGCGTTATTTTGTACGCTTTGGGGTACCTTGCTTGCCCCTCTTATTGTATCCTTAGTTGTAACTACCTATAGCTATTGGTTACAAAATAAGAGTAAAAAATAAGCAAGAAAAAGGACGAGCGGCAACTCGTCCTTTTTTGTTATATTGTAGGTAATTTTGTACGCTTTACTACCTATCTGTAGTATAACATAAATAGATTTTTTTACAAGATATATTCTTGATTAATCAGAGGTTAAGCTACAATAGCAAACAAAGCAATTGTTACTACTACCAGTACTGAAATGACACCGTAATCAATTGTTTTCAAGCCTACAGACGCTGCAAAGCTATGTGTAGGTCCACCGAAGCCGCGTAGTTCTAGGGACAACGCCATTGTTTCGGATCGACCCAAGGATTTTAAGAGCAATGGTTGGATCACGGATGCGTAAGATTTCATGCGCTTCAAGAAGTTGCCTTCCAAGGATAAACCACGGCACGCTTGCGCCTCTTGTACAGCATGGCTTTCAGCAATGAAATCAGGCACAAAGCGTAGTGCTGCAGTGAACATAAATGCATATTCGTAAGGAATTTTGCATTGTGTTACGAGCGCTGCTGTAAGGTCTTGCAATTTTGTAGTTGCTAATAAGCAAATGAATACAAGTGTCATCGCAAGCATACGCAAGCCGGATACGATGGCAGATGTTACATCACCGCTACCAAGGAATTGGATAACACCAAGGAATACAGCAAAGCTAGTCAAAGCCAACACTGCCTTATGTTGTTTAAATAGCAAACCAGCTACAAATAACACACCCAGCTCTACAACGACTAAGGCCAATAATGATGCCCAGTCGCGTAATAGGATGGCCCACACGGATACAGCGAGGGTCATCAAGATTTTTGTTAACGGTACTAAACGTTCCATATGTCCCTCCTATTTTCCGCTCAACTGAGCCACTAACTTAGATTTCAATTCATCCATGGATTTGCAATAACCGAGGGATGGTACCGCTAGTGAAAGTTCCACACTTGGCGGTTTTGTGAGGCCTAGATCTTGCAATTCGTCCGTAGATTTCTTGAATAATTCCTCTGGACTGCCATCAAAGGCAACGGTTTGGTTACCCATGATGAGTGCACGGCTACATTCGCTAGCCATGATTTCCATATCATGTGTAATGAGAAGGATCGTAATGCCTTCTTGATTAAGTTGACGCAATAGTGCTAATAACTCTTTAGTTTCCTTACCATCTTGACCACTTGTTGGTTCGTCGAGGATAAGGATTTTAGATTGCATTGCTAGTGCAGAAGCGATAGCAACGCGTTGCTTTTCACCGCGGCGCAATGTTGGAGGATAGGCTTCACGTAAGTGAGCGATACCTGTACGTTCCAACACTTCATCAACGATGCGTTTCACTTCGGATTTACTGCGACCTAGTGATTCAGGACCGAAAGCAACCTCTGTGGCTACTGTTGGTCTGAACATTTGGCGATCTGGTTGTTGGAATACATAACCAATAAATTGACCACGTTTAGATGGCGGCATAGACGTAATATCCGTACCGTTATAGTACATGCGGCCTTCGCTCGCCTTTTCAAGACCAACGAGCAAACGAGTGATGGTCGTTTTACCACAACCATTACGACCACCGATGGCAATATATTCGCCCCCTTCGATGGTGAAAGTCACATCACGGAAAATGTCTACAGATGGCACATAGCCAAAGCGGATATTTTCAACCTTAAGCATGAGCGCCACCGTCCTTTCCTTGTACATCATCAACGCGTTGAATAGGTTTTCTATCTTCTACTACAGTAGTATTTGTTTGGTTATTGGTAGAGTTGCTTTCACCATGCACCTCAGTTTGGATAGCATGAGCCATTTCAATTTGGTGCAAGCCCTTGATAGCAGACTCGATGCTAAGCCAAGGCTCATCGCTGTGGAAGCCCGCTTGCTCAAGTTCCATATACGTAGTGAACACGGATGGCAACGCATCTACGTGAATATTGTGTTCGTACATGTAACGAAGCGTAGTTGGTACATCGTCATCACATGCAATAGAACCATCTACCATGAGAGCCATGCGATTTGCATACGGCAATACAGCATGTAAATCATGATCGATAACAACAACGGTAATACCGTGTTTTT